>Ga0123342_1004233_pt1 | contig 22130 bp, 19 predicted proteins | sample Turbeawhitnodule_FD_89960 | JGI IMG/M metagenome (GOLD analysis project Ga0123342, IMG submission 89960) | Root nodule microbial communities of legume samples collected from Mexico - Turtle bean Mexico white nodule | ecosystem: Host-associated > Plants > Roots > Nodule | place: Mexico: Nepantla... | reverse complement strand
TATAGAGTAGTATATACATTCAAATATAAATAAAAATTTTATTTTTTACACATTATATACTATATATATATATTATATAAATAATATATATATATATATATATATATATATATATATATATATATATATATATATACTTAGAAATACCCATATATACTTAATAAAATAAAAATTATTTTCTTTATTTTTAATTATTTTACTAATTTTTATTAAAAATATTTTAAAGAACCTCAATTATATACGTAAAGTATGACTAAAAGTGAGTTATATTTAGTTGACATTGAAAACAGAAGAAATCGTGTTTTATGTATATGAGTAAAATTTGCCACTTCATATAAAATAATATACAAATATATGTTGGAGATCCACATCGACTAAAGATTAGAATCTTTCATTGTATATAAGTGGGTATAAACCTCAACCTCATGAGTCAGTTTTATGGGGCTGAGTTAGGCTTAAAGTTCACTTTGTAATATGGTATCAGAGTCATTTCAAGTCTATCCTAGCGAGTGTTTGTGTTGGGCCTATTGTGCCACCCGCTATTTTAAAAAACATTTTTTATTTTTATTATAAGGTATTTTATAGTTTTTATACAACTTAAATAATTGAATAACACCTAATTTTTTTTTTAAAAATTAGTTATTATATTGACTAAATTAGATGTTACTTTATAAACTAAAAAATTATTGGTATATAAATTATTTTTTATTAGTAATAAAAATTTATAAAGTAGTTTCTAAATTAGTATCTTACGGATTTTAGCTACTAACTACTTTAGATTATAAATTAGTCACTAATTTAATTAAAGGCTAATTTAAAATATAAAATATTGTATGTTAAAATCTTGATAGCTAATATTATATACCAATTTAGAAACTACTTCATAATTTTTTATTAATAATAGAAACAACTTTAAATACCAATAATTTAGTTTATAAAGTATCTAACTTTTTCTTTTATAAAAGCTCTCATGTTAGGCATCACTAAGAAACTTAACATCTCATATAGACTCACACCTCAAGTAACAAAATCATCTACCACCACGTGAAAAAAGTATTATCAAAAGAAAAAAAGAAAGGAAATACAAGAAAATATGGGGGAACGAAATCAAAATCTATATATTAACGAAAACGATACATAGGTAATTTATACCTATTAATAAAGAAGTTTAAGAAAGGACTAGATGAAACCTATTATACCAATGAAAATACTCTCTATGAATAAAGCCTAAATTAGCAAGCTTATCAGCGCATGCACTCCCTTCACGAAAAATGTGAGAAATTCTAAACCTGATTTTCCTACTGTAGTTAAGGCAAGTATTCCACCTATTAAAAAGTATCCAAGGAATATTAGTCCTAGCAGTAAAAGCATCAAAACCCAAGACAAAATCACATTCAAGCCACAAACTAGTAAGACCCATCTTTTGAGATTGTTCAATAGCATGCATAACTCCATAAAACTCAACAACAAAAGCAGTCTGAACATCAAGGAAAGCAGAGAAACCACCAATAAACTCCTCTATACTCCCACAAAAAATACCACCACAAGTAGCAAGACTAGGAGAACCTCTTGCAGCACCATCAATGTTTATTTTAACCCAACCTAGAGAAAGAAACTCCCATCTAATAGGAAGAGGAGATAAAACTTTACCATTACGAGTATTAATACCAAAAAACTTAGCACATTGAAATCAAACATGTCATTTCGTACATAACTTTTAGACAAATTACCCATTAGACAAGTGAGATCTTTAATGACCGAAATGGCCATAGAAATATCAATTTTAACATGAAATCTAGCATAATTTCTCATGTGCCATATCATCCAAATAGAAAAAGTTATCACAACAAGTTTAATCAAATTAACCAAAGGGCTACCATTACTCTTAATAAATGAAAGGAGATCATCTACATTAGAGAAATGAGAAGTAAGGAAAATTTGTTGAACCCAACTCCAAATATGCATAGCATTAGGACATTCAAAAAATAAATGCTAAATAAATTCCCCCTACTTTTCACAAAGCGTACACATAGAATATATATACAAACTGTTAGAATATATGGCCTTTAACAAGAGGGGGGTGAATTGTTTAAAAGGGATTTTTGAAAACTTTTTCAGGTTTAATGAAATTCTTTGTTTAAATCCAGAACAGGAATCAAGTTAGCCAAGAACTCAAGTAGTTATGCAACAATATACAGAAAAACAATCGATTGTCATTGTTTAAAACAAAATTATATAAGATAAGCTTAAAACAAAATTAAAATGAGTTCAGGGTAAGAGAGATCACACAAAATGAGTTTACCCTAGCCACTGAGAATACCCAGATCCAAGAAAAAAGACCTAGCCTAATTATGAGTGAAATGTCCAAAATCTTTCAGAATCCAATTAGGAATATCTTGTTCCTGTCATCATTATATGTTCAAAAAAAGGAGGCATTTGCTGTAATGGCAAGGGAATACTCCAATCATTACCAGTTCAGAATTGAGAAACTGTATTCGAGATTCTAGAACCATCAGGTACCCCTACAATGATTGATAAAAAAGGAGTGGAACACCATTTATCATTCCAAAAATTAATAAAAGTACATGTACCAACAATCCAAGAAGTATATTCAAGAATAGTGTCATAAAACTGTTTAATCCCAAGCCAAATAGAGGAGGATCTATAAACCATTTTAAACTGGTACTTTGATTTAAAAACTCTGGCTTTCAAGAGAAGAGACCAAGGCTTATTACTATAAACAAAATTCCAAGTAAGCTTGAGAAGATACACAATATTTTCATGATGGAGATTAATAATATTCAATCCTTCATTCTCAAGAGGAGAACAGATCTTAGCCCATATAGCTATAGCTATGTCTTTTTTTCATAATATCACCAGTCCAAATAAAATTTTTTCTCCACTGCTAAACTTGCTTAAGAATAGAAATCGACCATTTATATATGTTAAAATTGTAAGCTAAAAAATCAGTAATCACCGTATTAACCAACTAGATCTGACTCATCATGCTAAGAGATTTCCCTTTTCAAGATGCTAGCTTCAATTTGACTTTATCAGCCAAAGGTTGAAGAAGTTGACACTTTGGAGCACCAACAAATATAGGCACCCCTAAATAATTAAAAGGTAAAACCCCATGACTGCAAGAAAGAAAACGTTGAACTTTGGTAACAAATCTTGGAAAAGTATCCATGGTGAAAAAGCTACTTTTAGAATTATTAACATACTGAACAAAAAAATCACCATATGTTTTAAGGAAGTTTCTCATATTTCCAAGAGATTTATTATTTGCCCTACAAAAAACAAAGATGTCATCAACGTAAGAGAGAGTGGTGTAACCTATAGGGCTAGTCATATGCTGAATCTTCTTATCATTCACAAGCTTAGAGATGCCTCTACCTAGAACTTCCTCTGTGAGGCAGAAAAGCAAGGGAGATAAAGGATCACTTTGTATTACACCTCTACTACAAGGAAAAAAAACTCACCAAACTGCCATTTATCCTGATTGAAAGCATAACTGAAAGAATGATTGTACTAATCCAATTGACAAATGAGGAATGAAAATCAAAGCATGTCAAAACTAACAATAAGAACTTCCAACTCAAAGTGTCAAATGCTTTATGAATATCAATTTTGTAAGCCACATTACCTCCTTTAATCTTTTTAGAAAACATGTTAATAGCTTTAGAAGGAATACCAATACAATCATGAATCTGTCTACCCTGCACCAACCCATATTGATTTGGATAAATGATTCTAGTAGCCACAATAGCAAGCCTATCCGCCAGTATTTTGGAGATGATCTTAAATTTGAAATTAGCGAAAACAATTGGTCTGAAATTTTTACAGAATCTGCACCCGGAGTCTTAGGAATTAGAGAAACCACATTATTGTTCATTCCAAAAAGAATCCATATTTGTTTAAAAAACTGTTGAACAACTTTACAAACATCCATCCCAATAATATCCCAGCAAGACTGGTAAAAAAAACCACCAAAACTATCCGAACCAGGAGCACCATTACCATTAAGATTAAAAACTGCATTTTTTATTTCCAAATAATATGGGCATTTAGTCAACATAATATTCTCCTTAGAAGAAACTATTTCAGGGATATAGGAACCAATAAACTCCTCCATACTACCAGTAGTCGGACCATTACAGTTAGACTCAGCATAAAGATTTCTATAAAAATCCAAAACATGACCCTTAATGAGTTTAGAATCCTCAATAACACCATTATCGGTTTTTAATATATGAATCCCACTAGCATTATTACGCCTTTTAACCACAACATAGAAAAAGTAGTGTTTCAATCCCTATCTTTAAACCAGATAATCTTGGCCCTCTCTTTCCAAAACAAGTATTGACAGTGAAAAGCATGATCAAGCTTTTCCTTAGCAATCTTTTCTTGACAAATAAGCACATCAAGAACAAACAAACTAGTAGTCTCTAAGCTTTGTTGAATAGCAAGGAGGGAAGTCTGCTTAAGAAACACTTCATTTTGAACATTACCTACAAAATTTTTATTCCAGCTTCGAAGCTCAATTTTCAACCTTTTTAATTTGTGTTGCAAAATAAACATAGAACAACCAACAACTGTATTAGTCCAAGAATCATGAATAAGCTTCATACACAAACAATCCTAAAGTCATATAGTAAAGAAATGAAAATTGTTAACCTTCCGTAAACAATTACTAGAAAGAGTAGCAAGAATAGGGGAATGGTCAGAACAATTTTTAACAAGAACCTGATAAGTACAAGAGTCTCATTCATCCAAACACTATTCATTACATAAAGCCCTATCCAACTTTCTATCAATTCTCTGTGACCCTTTCCTCCCATTACACCAAATATAACAAGGACCAGAGAAAGGCATACTAGTAAGATAATTATTATTAATCCAATCAAGGAATTCATTACAAGAAACCTAATTAGGAGCAACACCCCTTTGCAGTCGTCAGCCAAGAGAACAACATTGAAATCTCCCAAAATACACCAAAGCCTAGTGAAGAAACTAAGATCCCTCCACAAAATTCGTCTAACCAAGTATGTGTTAGCGCCATAAAAACCTATAAAGCTAAACATTTAAGAAGCAAAAAACAATTTACAGAAATAAATTGAGCATTAACCAAGAAATTTTGGACGAGATTTCGGACCGACAAACACCAAAGCTTAGCAGCTTTATCAACGATAGAAGAAGTAACAACCAAATATATATTAACAAATTTGAAAATAACATCTAAAGCATCAATATACGACATCATGGGTTCAACAATAAAAACAAGAAGAGACTTATGTAATTTAAGTAAATTAAACAACATCTCCACAATTTTGTGGTTTGTCAGTCCTCTGACATTCCAAAAAAAACAAGAAACCTTCATTGCGACTTTTTGGATGGAACTGCTTTTTTGGATTTACCAACCCCTTTAGATGGTCTCCCTGGTTTTCTAATGGTGCAAACAATACCCTCCCTAGTATAACAAGCATTCTCCTCTGTCTCACTATGATTCGCCAAAAATTTAGATACCATATTATTTTCAACGATATATGCTCATTATTAAAGTCAACAATTGGATCCGGAACAATTGGCTTACCAGTATTAGGACCACTGCCTCATCTGAATTTCCAAACCATCAAGGGATGAAAAAATGATTTTGTCGAGCCAACGCAAGTGATTGTGTCGTTATAGGAGAACTCTCTCTTGGCGGAGACGGAGCACAAAATCGATGAATCTATAAGAGTCATAACTACCTATGAATCTACTACAATTTGTGATTCCAAAACCTTGGTATGCGTAACGACCTGTGTATCTACTACAATTGTTGATTCTAAAACCTTAACTTGGTCAGAAATGGGGTTTGACAAATTCTATCTGGGTGAGGACCTATCATGATCTAATGGATCCTCTAAGGGAGGCATATATGCAAAAACATCCTCACCTCTATCTGCCTTATCGGAATCAAGTTGACCTAGTTTTATCACAACCTTAGTACCACCAAAGACACCAGTTGTCAAATTACCAATAGAGCCATCAAAGAACTTATGTTGCGGAACAGTCACCGCAATAAAATTTTTCTTCCGATATTCTTTATGTTGTTTAGGAACCACTGGGTCTCCCACAACCTTTCTCTATTCTTTGTCATTTTCAGGAATTGTCTTGGTTTGAGAAGACTTAAGTTGAGGACAAACAACATGACCATTAAACACACGACACTAAGCAAGATCATACACAACCATCTTACAGTGAGAGCAAAATGGAGGGAGCCACTGATAAGCATATATTTATTCACAGTCAATAGCTTTAATCATGAATTATTGGTCTATAATAATAAATAAATCCATTGTTTTAATTAATATTCATATAATTGGGTTTATTTGGACATTGACTATTATTTTTGTTAATTTTATGTTTTTAGAGTAAATGGTCTGAAGGAAGTATCTACCTTTGTGAATTGGCAAAATATGTAAAATTCCAAATTGTTTCTTGAATCAAAAAAGAAAACAAATCCCGAGGAGAAGAAAGAGAAAATAAAATCTACAATATCTCAGAAACATAATTGGAAGTAAATCTTCTGCAAAATACAAGAATTTTGGAAAGTTGGAAACTGTTAACAAAATCTAAACTACAATATTTTTCCAAGATCCTTGGAGCAGAAAAGCCTATAAAAGGACACAAGCATTAAGGAGAAAGGGGGGAGCTTCATAGGGTTTTCTTAGTTTCTTTTATTCTTTGTAATTCTTTTGTTTTGCCTTCGCATGGAAGGCTAAACCTTTTTGGTTGATTCTTTTGTAATTCCCCATTGAGTTCTGAGGTTTTGTTCAATAAAAGTTTCGATTTTTAATTCTCTATAGCAGTTGTTGTAATATTTTAATCTCTTGGAAAACTGGTTTTTGTGAGAGGTTGTACTTGAACGCATGATTGAGTTTTCCTTATCTTAAACTTTGGTTTCTTAGTAGGTTCGCATTGTTCTAATTAATTTCTTGGGCGCATGATTCAAGAGAGAGAAGATAAGCATTCCCATGGAGTATACGCATGGAACAAAGTAGGTATTGATTATACCAATAGACACATGCTTTACTGGTGAGCTTCAGCTGAATTAGATTAGCGCATGTTCAATTTGGTTTAGCTCTGCTAGAGGACTGAGAAATGATTAATCTTTAGAGAACCTGTGAAGAATTCAATGGTGGAAGAACTTGGGGATCAACCGCTTTTTTTTTTATTTGCTATATTAATCTCTTTTTATCTATTCTGCACAATTATCAGAACCCCCTCTTTATCATTATTATTATTATTACTAACTTTTATTGCTTGTAGATACAATCTAAACACTGATTTACTGATTTCACTATTGGATTCATTGGGAGACGACTTGAGGTCACCTGACCACTTTTATACAATCATCTCTCTAGCGTTAAACAAGACTACGCTGGAATCATCTTAATTTGACAACAAAACGACAACTATCAACCACTAATATTCCACATCTATTATAAATGCAAATCCTGAATGTTCAACCAATAGTTGATTAGGAAGAGGGGATCAATATTCATAAGCACCTGAGCAAGAAAACTCTTATTTTTCTTCATAGTATGATTATCCAAAGACAAAGGGGAACAAATGCCTCTAGTAATAAAAAATATAGCTTGCGGTCTCCAATATTCTAAAGGCAAATGTAAATTCTAACCCAGACCTGGGTTTTAGTGCTTTTCATAGTAGATGGAACAAAAACCTTTGTCCAGGCTAACAGTCTCAAGAAACTAGGAGATAACTGCCATGGGCCAGCCCCTAGAACCCACCTCATGTTTTCTAAAGAAGAAAACTTAAACTCATAGAAACCCTTGCCAAAAGGTATAACGTTCCATGGTCGAGCGTTTTCCACACAAGCTGCAACTTTTTGGTTAAATCCAAGTGTGTGAGGGGTGTATCCCCCTTAGAAAAAATAATCCTCCCATGTAGATGATTCTTACAATCTTCAAGACCTGCCAAGTAATCCTCCTCTTCAACCCGGACAACAACCATGTTTCCCTTGATCCAAGGTGTAGGTAGCTGGGACAAAGGGATATCAGAGGTATTGCCCAAGGCCTGAGCAAAGGTTTTTCTATGTCCTTGCGTAGCAACCGTCTTCTTAATTGGAACCACTTCGTGCTCTTTCAAACAATCCGAAGGTATCAAGAAATCGACAGAAGCCTCTGCCATTCTTGAAATTCCACAAAACTCAAAGAAAAGACACTCTTGATCCTACCGATCACATCCAATGTCTGGACCACCACCACTGTCGCAGTCACACCGTGACCAACACTGCACCCTACTCGTGCAGATCAACAACCACGCCCAGAACACGCACACGCTGCAGATCAGCAACCACTGCCAACTCACACAGCACCCCCAACCACCAACAGCACCACCGCGTGCCCCGTGCTTCCGAAACAATCACCGTCCACTACCCTAACGAGACCCAAAGCACAAGGAGCCGATATCACCACACACACCCCTCGTAACCTCTTATAAAATATCTAACTTAATTAATATAATGATTGATTATTTTTTTTCTTTAAATTAATTACTATTTAATAAATTTTTTAATATTTAAATTTGTTTTTCTTTATATACTCGTCAAATATTAAAAGTATTTGTGCTTGCATATGAATAATGAGATTTTTTTTTAAAAAACAAGAATATTTAGTATATTAGTAATATGTTTTAAAAAATTCAACTAGTAATTATTTTTACTAGTATAATGCGTGTTTCTGTTAAAAGTGTTTTACAATTATTTAAAAGAATATATACTAACTCTAACTTTTATAAATTTTTTTTCATTTTAACCTTGTCTTTTCACTCAATTAGTATTAACTCTCATGAAAAAGAGTATTGTAGTGAATAAAATTTAAAAATTATTTTAGTAAAAATTAATTCTTACTAACTATTTTTATGAATGAAAAAAATAGTAACTGAACATAATTAACAAGTCAAACATGTAAATATTTTCTCTCAATAACTATTACTTCCTAATAGAAAACACAAGCCATTTTTTGTCACCTTTACATCTACTTAATAGCCTTTAATAAAGATCGTTTAATTTAGTAAGTGGTGTTATAGTGATTTGCGGACAAATAATCGATAGATAATGATTTTTGTAATCAATTTAAACCTTTTAATTAAATTTAAGTTGATTGTTTTGGTTTTCTGAAATAATTTATTATATTTTTAAATTTTAATTTTAGTTTTAGTTTTTAATAGAAATAATTTTTAACTTTAAAAAGGACTACGTAAGATTAATAGTAAAATTATGAATGAATTTATAAATATAATATTTCACTTAAAATATTAAGCATCATTATATATTGTATTTATTAACATTTTATGTCTTTAAGTAGAGTTTTTTTAGCATATCCGTTTAAAAAATTATGGATTTAGCATTATTGTATTGTTTAGTGCAAAAATATAAATCATATTTGCATTTGAAAAAAAAACAAAACAAAACTATGCGCTTTATAGTTAAGAGCATTATTAATATGTAACAATGAAAGAAAAAAATATGGCAGTTTTTTTCCTGCACCCCTACATTTTTCCTTCCGCACCCACATAAGGTTGTGCAAAGACAAAGTTGTCCCTATATAAAATTGTACATTTATTTTTTTGCATTCCGGATTATGAAATTCAGTAAATTTTTGGATTGGCACGTTCAGTAATCTCTCAGATTGGTGCTTCCGGTAGTACATGAATGGTAGTGTTAATCCAAAATAAAAAATGCAAAACATCCATAATTGAAAAACCATTCCGGATCCATCCATAATTCAAAATATGCATTCCAGATTCATAATTCATAATTGAAAAAAATCATTCTGAATCCACCAATTCATAATAGAAATTAGGCTTCTGGATTCAACAATCCAAAAATCAACAATTTATGCAAACTTTGCTTCCAGAATACTTCCTCATCCAGAAATCAATATGATTCACTTCCGGATTGATGAATTTGTATCACACTCCTAGATCCGAATTCAAATAACAGGTGAAGGTCAATTTCAGGATTTATAAAATTGTGGGGGTGCAGGAAGAAAAATGTAGGGGTAGAAACTGCCAAAAATGGTTTGTGTTATTAGTTTTATTTAATTTTTTCTTGTTTAAGATTTAGGGTCTTGCTAATTTTATTTTCTTGTTTTTTCTTTTCTAAAGATAGTTTGTAAAATTTTGTTGGCTACACATTGTGAAAGAGCTAGTACTAGAATGAATAAAAAAGAGTAAAGTGAAAAAAATAATAATATAAAATTAGAATTGGTATTCTTTAAAAATACTATTTAATTTCTCACATAATCAATATATTGGAAATTGACTTTAAGAAACAATTTTCAGTTTGACAAATTAATCATAAGTTAAGTTAGTTTCGTAACTAATAAGTTATAGTTGTTTAAAATGGTTTATAGATCCTCATCTTTTTGGCATGAAATTAAGCAGTTTTATTCTACTATACTTGATTATACTTTTTGTATTGTTGGTACAAGTTCTTTTATTAATTTATGGAATGATAAATGGTGTTCTACTACTCCTTTAGCACATATTGCAGTGTTATATGGTGGTATTAGCATTCCAGATACAATTTCTTAATTTTGGACAGGTCGTGATTGGAATATTCCGTTGTCTTTACAGCAAATGCCTCATCCTTTTAGTCATATCATTGTTAGGGCTGATCAGGATGTTCCTAATGGTTAGTCATATCATATTCATCATTTATTTTTTAAATGTTCTAATGCTTTGTATATTTGGATTTGGGTTCGACATATTTTTCCTAGTTCTCATTTTTCTAATAAGAATGATCTTCTTTCTTTTATTAAGAGTGATGGTAGTCCTTTGTTTAAATTGATTAAGCTTGTTGTGATAACTTTTTTTATTTGGATGTTATGGCATATGAGGAATTATGCTCGTTTTCAGGATAAGATTGAGGTTTCTATGGCTATTTCAGTTATTAAAGATTTAACTTGTCTAGTGGGAAAGTCGTCTAAAGCTTCAATGAAGAGTGATATGATGAATTTCAGTGTGATTAAATTTTTTGGTATTAATACTCGTACTAGTAAAGTTTTGTGTCCTCTTTCTGTTAGGTGGGAGTTTCCTTCACCAGGCTGAGTTAAAATTAACATTAATGGGGCTGGTAGGGGTTATCCAGGTCTTGCCGCTTGTGGATGTATTTTCCGTGGGAGTATGAGGGAGTTTATTGGAGCTTTCTCTGTGTTTATTGATGTTCAGACTGCTTTGGTTGCTGAATTTTATGGAGTTATATATGCTTTTGGAGGAAGCTCAAAAGTTGGGACTTACTAATGTCTGGCTGGAATGTGACTCTGCTTTGTGTTGTGATGCGTTTACTACTAGGACAAATGTTCCTTGGATGCTTCGTAATCTCGATGGAATACTTGTCTTAATTACTGTGGAAAAATCAGGTTTAGGGTTACTCATATTTTTCGTGAAGGGAATGCGTGTGCTGATAAGTTGGCTAATTTAGGATTTATTCATAGAGAATCCTTTCATTAGTATAATAGGTTTCCATCTAGTCTGTTATTAGAATTCTTTATTAATAAGTATAGTCTACCTATGTATCGTTTTTGTTAACATATGAGTTTTGGTCTAGTCCCCCATATTTTTGTATTTTCTTTATTTTTCTTTTTTTTAATAATATTTTTTTTCATGTGATGACAAATGATTGTTGTTACTTAAGGTGTCAGTCTACCTGAGATGTCAAGTAGCATAGTGATGCCTAACATGAAATACTTTTATTAAAAAAAAACTAATAAGTTATAGTTTTAAATTGATTAATTTTCAATTAATATATTTTAAACTAATAAATATTTATTAAATTAAAAGTATTTGGTAGAATTGATCGATAAATATAAAATGATATAATTGCATAAATTTTATTATTTAAATAAATTTATGGTTTTGATAAAATAAATACATTATTATATAATTATAATTTAAAAAAATTAAAATAATGAAATTTTTATTAAACTCTTTAAAATTTCTATTATTTTTTAAAGTTGTATTATATATATATATATATATGGATAAGTTAATTTATTTAAATGAGTCGATGTAATGCATATTAATCAAGTTTAATTTTTTTTTAATAAATTTAATTTAAATTATTAGTATATAATAATTATTTTTTATAATTTTTATTATGTCTACTTAACATCATGTAATGAATAGTATTTAATTTGAATGTGATTCAATAAATACTAAAAATAGTATGATAATCAATTATTTTTATAAAATTAAAATAAGTAATTATAAATAATAATTTAATTAAAATAATAACAATAATAAACAAATTAGTCAGAATAGCTTGTAACTAGGATGAGAATACAAACACAATATGATGAATATGATGAAGATATCTTGCGGAATTAAATGAAGATAATGATGAAGATAACAAGGTAATGACCAGAATTAAAGGACATGAAAATATAAAAAAGATATGAAAGGTGGTGCAAAAGAAGAACACAAAAGAAAAAAGGATGAAAGGATGAGAAAACTTATGAAAAAATGGGCAAAGAATCACGTCACTTGGAGGATGGGCTACTCCAAAATGAATGGCGAAGAGCCGCTAGTTGATATGCACACACTCAAGATAAGACCAACAGTTAAAGAGCAAAAACACTGTGAGAGCACAATAGATGTCGAGGAGCAAAAGTGCACAGAGGGCACGACAACTGCCAAGTAAAATTGCTCGGAGGGCACAACTGCTTGTAGAGAGAAAAAAATGTGTGCAGGGTGTGGTGGCAGCTAGAGAGAAAAAATGTTGCAGTGGTTATTGTTTATCCAAGAAAGTCAAAGTACCAAAGTCGTATTAATTGACCATTCCGCACTTGGTCCACAATTCATACACATAAGAGTTGACTCGCATAAAATGATATTTATTATGATGTTTTTTCCTGCACTTACATCCAGTTTTTTCCTGAATCTAGTCAATTTTGGATTTTATTTTCTATAATATAAAAGTAAATTCTATAAATAAAAATTTAGAAAAAAAAAATCAAGAATAACCTTTTTGAAACAACTATTTTGGTTGATAAAATTCGATTTCTAGAATTGATGAGATGAAAGAAGAAATTTGATAGAGTGCTAAATTTTTTTTTTTATTATTACACATACTGACTCGTCGCACTGCGCATCTAACCCACAAATTACGAATTATATAAAACGAATCTAGGTGGATTAATTGGCCAAAATAGTTAATATGTTTCACATTTTCTCTAAGACGTCCGCTTACCCCTACTTATAACTTAGAAGATATTTAAAATCTATACCTAGTTATTATTCTTACCAAATACACCGTATTAATGACAAGCATTTTTTTATTCTCTTGAATAATTTCTTAAAACAAAATTGATAAATATAATAAATACATATTTAATGCTTTTCAACTTTAGAGAATTTAATTTATTTTTTGTTTTCCCTTTTCACTCTAAGTACTTTTGTTTTGTTCTTATAAATAAAGTCATTATTTTAGCGTGAAAACTGAAAGAGTGCCTGCATGCAGCTCTGAAGAGTGAAAAGAAGAAGAAAGTAAGGAAGAAGAAGTCGCAGCACCAAAACGGCATGAATGGCACCCCATGAACCACCCTGACAACTTAACTGAAGCTCAATCCAAATTCAAACAAATATGTGAAATGAGCTTTTTGGTTTGAATATTAGTAGAGAGTAATAAATTGTATGGATTTGGACTAATGTCTAATTACTTTGATTTCCAATAAGTCTTCAAAGTTGTTTGTGTTTCATCGTGTGGTGAGTGCTTTGCATGAAAATCCCTTCCCCATGTTATCTACTATGTTGGTTCTGTAAGTTCCAAGTGAAAATCTTTGTGGACATATCTCATTGAAGTGTAGCTTCCTCCTTTCCATTCAGTCAGCTTGTTAACATCTTGATAACTTTCCTAAACCATTCCCAATTTCTTGATCACCTCTTCATCCAACATTCTTCATATTCTGTCCTTGCTTCTTCTTCACCTCCATTTTTTTTGCTTTGTGATCTACTATGTCCTATCTTTGTTCAACATGCATGTGCACCCTAACTTTGTTTTGCTTTAAATCCACATAAAGTTCCCCTGTACATTACTACCCATTTAACCAACTGGTACCTTGGTTTGTTTGGGAGCTTCTAATTTTAATTTTTTTTTATACCTATGCAATTCATGACCTCCTAACTACCCTACTATGTTTGTTTCACTTGATTTTGATTTTACACGTAATTCTGCTCAACCTAATTTAGATTTTCAAGTATATTTTTTCTTTTAATATTTTACCAGATTGTCCTTCCTACCCAATCCAGAGTCTCTAAACCTTAAGATGCTAAATTCTAGCTCTTCTCCTAATTATGTTATTTATGCTAAACTTGTCCACTTTAATTTAAGTCAATCTCTACCCAGTTTTTAAAGAAATTACTTCTAACATCCACTGTTGTATACTTTTAATGTGTGTTTTTGCATATAAACACTAGTCAAAATATGAACATTTTGGATTAGGTATATTATTTATAATTCATGCCCAAGCTTTCAATTTCAATTGGGCACCCCAAAATTTTTATCTTAGTCCCTTTCATTGTTTTTAAATATTATTTTGTTTCTCTAGTCCCATATGCACTTGGTTACTCTCACCCACATTACCTTCCATGTCATATTTTAATTATTGTTCACTTTAGGCATACATAATTGATAAAAATACAACAATAATTGTTTGATTATGATATACTATTTTCATTCACACTAATTGATGTGAGTTGGTTTTGGAATTGCACATGTTTTTAGAGGTTTTACGTGGATTAAGATTGTGATTAGCAAGATAAGGTGAAACTCAGTGAATATTGCCACTGAACATGAACTTAGTGGTTAAGTAAGTGTGAAAGTTCTCTTTCAAAGAGCAAATAGAAAAAACACACACACTCTATGATGAATGATGAACACAAAAATAAAGCAAGACAAAGAGAATGAAATGATCAAATTGAAATGGAAGATAAATGAACAAAAAATGAAGGAATAATGGCAGAATAATGAAAGGAAAGAAGGAAAGAGATAAAGAAGCTTATGGATATGGAGAAATGAAGGTGATTCACGCCACTTGGGGGAGGAAGTGAGTCACCACTTGCAGTCATCTCTACCAAGATAAGACTCAGAGGAATTTTAGAAACACTCAAGATTTCACTCAAGCAGAGTTTTTTACTATTCATTCAATGTCAAATACAAGAGGTAAGACACTTTATTTATAGCCTTTTGTGTCTTAGTGAACAAGAGAGGAAAGGAATGTGTGGCACATGACAAGATGCTTCTATAATCTAGGTTTAGCCATAAGGTCTCACACACATGGATGAGCCTTCTAGAAATTAGGTCAAAAGTGAGCACATGAGGGAAGGGGCGACACATGGGGACATATTCTAGAAGCTAGGTCAAAATGTGGGCTTTGGCACAAGCCCAATTTAGGCCAATTAAATCCTAATCTACTGAAATAAAAAGCAGGGAAAATAGTTGGCGCTCAGGTCCAATCGTGGACTCTACTCTTGGTAATCTTCTAAGGTATAAGAGGCTCTGAGTCACTAGCTATGGATTGAGTCTAACCTAGCCATAGGTCCCGTGTCATGCTCCTAATCATCCTTCTGGAAGGTTGGGCTAGCTAAGTGGGTACTCTATCAATCATGGTTTCATCACTAATCTATTGCATAAATTCTAAGTTAAGTTAGATACCTTACAATAAAACAATATGTGTTTGACCAATTTTTTGGTTAAGCCACACATTAGAAGGTACATGTACACCTTTATGTTCAAGATTATATTTCATCGTCACACTTGTTGAGAACCACTCTCCATATGAAGTGTTTTGCATTTAGTATTGCTTTTATTTTTTATTGAAAAAATCATTTTCTTCCACAATGATATTGTTTTGCAAGACTTTATTCTCACTTCTCTCCCTCCCACACCCAAGTATTTTTTGCATTCCGTTTAGGTTAACCTTATTGATAAATCTTGCATGAATTTAGATGTTTGGGTTAGTTCACGCTCAACCATTCTTTCCTCCATTTAATCGTCCATTCCCATGTGTCATTCTTCCGATTACCCGTTTATGACAGGGTAGCTTGTTTGAATTTAGAATTATTATACAATCTAGGATATTTCTCAGCATATGAAACTGCTTCGTTTGACTTGTCATCCCAAAATCTAATTCTTATTCTCGTGCCTAATTTCCATTTGACATTATTGTCAAATCAGTTTTGATCCCCTTGTGATCCACTTACTTTCTCCAGGTCCCTCCACCACACCGATTCAAATTTAGAGTGTTTTTCCTAGTTTAGTTATATCCTATCTCCATACTTATTCTAATATTTCTTTTCACAAATCCATATTTTTAGTTGCAAATATCCACTTCCATTTTGCTAAGAGTGCCTCATTAAATAATTGTACCTCTTTTATATCTAATCCTTCAACCTCTTTTGTTCTGCAAAGACTTGACCATTTCACTTGTGCTATTTTCTTTCCTTCTGATTTCCACCCTTGCAAAAATTGTCTTTATATTTTCCTAATTTCCTTTAACATAAGTTTCGGAACTTTAAAGAAAGATAAGAAAAAAAAGGGAAGGGTTGTGATTATAGATTTGATCATACTTACTCTTCCTATGAATGATAGATAAATTCCCTTCCTATGCAACAATCTCATTTTAATCTTATGTATCATAGTGTCCCACATCCGCAAATTTCTAGAATTTCTGCCTACCTGTATCCCCAAATAGGTAAAAGGTAAAAACATATTTGTACAAATTAATATAGTAGCAAATAATCTAAATGAATATTTTTATCTCTTATTCCTCATTTTACTCTCATAAAAAATATTTTTTTAGTTGTGATGCTACTTCAAAATATCTTAGTATACCTTTCAAAGTAATTATATTTTGGATTTTATTCTCACATATAATATTTTACCATCCACAAATTTCAATATATTTATTTCTATCTTTCTTTTATCAAATTTTACTCCCTCCAACTTTTGTATGTTTAGAGTTTGTCTCACTAGTTCTATAAGTCTCTATGCATACTTATTCCTCCAGTTTGTCTGACTAGTCTTGGAAGTCTATCTGCTACTATTATTGAGTTTATGGTGTGTGAGTATTTCTAACATTTCTTTACTCTCTCCTTAAGTGTCATATAGTTACATGATACACTATTTGCTCTTAGCAATTTTTTTAACATATTAAACAATGTGATATTTTAAAGTGTTATGGCGTACTCAATCCTTATTTTGCAACCACTCGAATGTATGTACTGTAAAATCTGAATGACGTACAATAAGGCACAATAATTTAGAATCTAAAGTAGTAAGTAGCTAAAACTTTGATAGTTAATGTTAGATACAACTCTAGAAACTAGTTTATAAAATTTTATTAATAATAGAAACTACTATACCAATAGTTTTTAGTTTATAAAATAGTATCTAACTTAGTCAATATCGTAACTAATTACTTTTTGACTCTAAAATTAGTTCTTATTTAGTTATTTTCTTCTAGTGATATATCTTTTATTTGGAAGTAAAAGAAAATAACTCTTTATGGAGCAAAGTCCATATTTTCCATCAATTGGTGCATGAGTTTCTTCTTTTGTTGTATATCTTTCTCATTGTAAAAGAATCTATCTTCAAGATCATTTCCTTTTAGTTTTCAGTAGTTTCTAATTTATTTTTCAATTCTTCAATATCTTCTCCCCTTATCCAATTAGATGGTAAAGAATTAGAATGATGATAAAAAAGTGTCTCCCAATTGCTTTGCTTTGAACCAAGCCTATACACCTTCTAATTTTTTCATTCCAACAACTTGTTTAGGTGGAAACACTCATGTAACATATGTTGATCGAGAGGTTTCTTCGCATGTACGAGTGTATTGTGTTTGTAAATACCAAAAATAAAAATAGTAGTTAACAAACAAAGAATATAAAAAAAAATTAGTGTTGGATAAGTGATGTGAGTTAATTTTAGATTGGCACAGTTTAGAGGTTTCACTTTTGATTAAGCTTTTTGAGATTAACAATTTAAGGTGAGAACCCAAAGAAGATCCCCATTAAACATGAACTTAACCAAGTGGTTAAGTAAGTGTGAAGGTTCACTTCTAGAGGGCAAAGAGAAAAAACACAAATTTGGTGATTATGATGATAAAGGTAACTTGCGAAAATGAAAAGAGCATAAGATGAAGAATGACAAGTGAAAACCAAAATAAAAGAAAAGCATAATAACATAAAGAGGAAAGGGAAAGGTGGTGCAAAAAGAAGATAAGCAAAGGAAGGGATGAAGGAAACTTATAGAAGAAGAGGGGTTGTCACGCCACTTGGAGAAGAAGGAACTCCAAGATGAGTGGTGAAAGAGCCGCGAGCTGAGGTGATGCACGCTCAAGATAAGACCCAATAATAGGAGAACACTAGTCTCATTAAACACTCCTGCAAAGTTTCTTTACTATATTCAAATTCAATGGGTAAATACATGAGGCAAGACACCCTTTATATAGGAGAGAGTGACTTAGAGAACAAGATAGAGGGGTAGGGGTGTCATTTGTGAGAAACCTTCTAGAAGGTAGGTCATATAAACTCTAAACCTAGGTGCACATGTCATGAAAGGTGGCTTGGCACAAGCCCAAATTACTAAGCACACCCTACTCTAGCTTATTCTTCTATTTGGATCCCCAAAATGAACCCAATTTATTTACAAACATTTGTCTTGTAAGAAGACTAGAAGAAAAAACATTTGATGCTCTGGTCTATGCCTAATTCTTCTTCTATTGAGGTCCTTCTAATATTTGGTGGGGTTTTCTCTTGTATGTTGAGACGACTGATCAAAGTGTGAAGTGTCTCTCGTGTCCTTGGTCATCTTCTTGGCTAATTGGGTTGTATCATGCTCCTCGAGTTACAAAGAATTCGTCCTCGAAATTAGAACCCCTGTAAATAACATAGTTAGTTTGTTCATAGAGAAGATAGAAATATTTCTAAGTTGAGGATGTAAAGCAAACTTATGTTCATGAAGCTTGAAGAGTTCACATGGGTGAATTCTAGATACAGACCATGTTTGTAAAGAATGTTTAAGGAAGAAATAATTTGTTTGTGAAAATCCTCTTAGAAGGTGGAAACCTTTAGGAAGTTTTTTGAAGATCATCCCTAAAATTGTTTATCAAAGATGTCAAGCATTTAGAATCATTAGGTAAAAGATAAGGAAGACGAACATCTTGGAGGTGCAGTCTGTAATGGAGTACGAGTCAACGTGACTGTTTTTTAGGTATTGATACCCGATTTATCTTTTCTTTCTTTATCTTTTTCATTTTCTCTTCTTGTTTTCATTTCTATTTTATCCTCATTAACCTCTTTTGGAGAGAGGTTTTAACATAATCTTGTGCCCTTGGAAGGTAAAAGATATTTTATTAGTAAGGCCATCATGTAAAACTTTTCTATCAAATTTCCATGGCCTTCCTAATAGAATGTGGGTGACTTCCATTGGCACAACATCACACAATACTTCATCTTTATATTTTCCAATGGAGAAAGCTAAGAGGACTTGTTTATTGACAATGATTTCTTCCTCTTCGCTAAGCCATTGTAATTTGTAGGGTTTTGTATGAGAGATGGTGGGTAATCCAAGCTTATCCACTACTCTTGTACTTGCCACATTTATGCAACTACCCGCTTCTACAATTAATGAACATAATTTTTCATTAATAAGGAATCTTGTATGAAAAATATTTTCCCTTTGACTTTCATCAAAAGGTTTTTGAAGTTGCCCAAGCATGCGCCTTACTACTAACAAATCACCTTCACAAGACATCTCATAATCTTCCTCACTTTGACTTCTTGAAGAGGTAGGGGAGCTAGACCTTGAAGATTGGGAACTATGGTCACTCACTACAACCCTCCCTTTTACTATCATTGTTCTTTTGGTTGGACAATTGGCAACTATGTTCCCAAAACCTAAACATTTGAAACATTTTGTACTTGAGATTTTGGTGGGTGACTTAGGGGTGGAGGTGGAAGGTTTGTCTTTAGAAACTCTATGGTGAGAAGTGATTTCTTTGAAAGATTGGAAGGAAAAGTTTTTGTAGAAATTTTGTTTTAATCCTTCCATGAAGATTTGTATAAACCATCATTATGAGTATTTTTTAAAGTTGTTTTCTTATAAATTTGTGATTCTACCTTGAGGGCTAGGTGAACCAATTTCTCTAAAGAAAAGTACTCATATAACTCTACAATATCTTGAATTTCTCTCCTTAAACCTCTCATAAACCTAGCTATCTTTGACTCTTCACTATCATGCATATTAAATTTAGTCAAAGTGGTTTATAAGTTCTTAAAGTATTCATCTATCGTCCTAGGTCCTTAATGAAGCCATTGGAGCTTCAACAAGAGTTCCTTCCTATAATGAGGAGGAAAAAACTACACTCACATGCATTCTTTCAAATCATACCAAGAGACCATGGTTGGCCTCTTGTTTAGCCCAATGTCCATTACAACTTGATGTTACCACTGCACGGCATAGTCTAAAAACTTTAGGGAAGCGAACTTAACTTTTTGGTCCTCTTTAACCTCATACACATTAAAGATTTGTTCTACTTTAGCTTCTCATCCTAAATACAAATTAGTGTCACTTTCCCCACTAAAACTAGGTAATTTAACAAAAGGAAAAGAAATCTTTGGTGGTTGGTGTTCATGGTGCCTTTTTTTCAAAATTGTGCATTCTCCAATCTTGTTTTTCTTATTGACTTCCATAGTGCACATAATTTCTAGTCGCTCTTCTAGATTCTCATCTCTTTTCTAAGCTTGTCTCTTTTGAGTCTCTTCTAATCTTTGCATTTTTTCCACTAGTTTCCTCATTTCTTCTTCTTTTTGGGCTAAGCTTCTTTTGGCATCCGCAAGCTCCCCCAAAAGATGTGCTTTTTGAGGAGATTGTGGCTTTGACGACTCCCCCAAAGAATAATGAGTCATGATTGTGCATAAAAGAAAGCAAACAATTAGTGGAAGTAATAATTTAATCCACTCACTAACTTGTATCACTCGGTTATTTAGTAACGGAGGGAAAATTTTAATTCACTCAAGAAAGATATGCCACTGTAAGAAAATAACCATTTAGTCACCGAATTCAGTGATCGAAAATAAGTGGTCGCAATTTGCGACTGAAATAGCCACTGAATACCTTCAGTCTCAAATCTGCAACCGAAATAGCGACCGAATAAATTGTTAGTGATGTTAGTTAGTTTAGCGACTGAACATGAGAGTGACAAAACCATCGGTCATTAAAGTGGTGGTTGTTTTGAATAAATTTGGAAAAATATATTTGCGATCGAATTAGCGATCGAAAATGTTTATTTTTTAGTCACTGATTTTCGCTCCGTCGCTAAATGTAATTTCTTATTTTTGCCACCGAATTAGCGACAAAAAATGTTTATTTTTTAGCCACTGATTTTTTTCGATCGCTAAATGTAATTGCTTATTTATGCTACCGAATCAGCCACCAATTATGTTTATTTTTTAACCACTGATTTTCTTTCAATCGCTAAATGTAATTACTTATTTCTGCCACCGAATTAGCCACGAAATATGTTTTTTTAGCCACTAATTTTCTTTCGGTCGCTAAATGTAATTGTTTAATAAAATAATAATAAATAAAAATAGAAATAATAATAATAATAAATAATAATAATAATAAAATTAAAATAAATAAAGAATGATAATAATAATAATAATAATAAAATAAATAATAATAATAATAATAAAATTAAAATACTATAGTTATCCCCAATTCTGCATCTCTTCCAATTCTCATTATTCATCAACGCCGATACAACATTAAACATACTATTCAATGTATTCGGTAGCTAAATAATAGAGAAAAAGAGGGTCTACAATCTGGTTGTGATTTTCTTCTGCTCAACTCAACCTTTATACGCTCTTCCACTTTTAACCCTAACCGACCTATTGGACTTTCCCCTAATTTTTTTCTCACTTTCGATCTCTGCGATCCGGTGCGGTGACTCACTCTGTTAGGGTTCAACCGCTTCATTCTCTCTCTCTCTCTCTCTCTCTCTCTCTCTCTCTCTCTCTCTCTCTCTCTCTCTCTTTCTCTCTCTCTCTCTCTC
>Ga0123342_1004232_pt1 | contig 22138 bp, 12 predicted proteins | sample Turbeawhitnodule_FD_89960 | JGI IMG/M metagenome (GOLD analysis project Ga0123342, IMG submission 89960) | Root nodule microbial communities of legume samples collected from Mexico - Turtle bean Mexico white nodule | ecosystem: Host-associated > Plants > Roots > Nodule | place: Mexico: Nepantla... | reverse complement strand
TTTTCGGAACTTTTTAGCGTAATATGAACTCAGAATAAAATTGCAGAAACTAGGGCAAAATTCACAAATCTAGAAAGCGGAGCGCCTTGGAGTGCAAGAAGTTTCTGGAACATTTTCCAAAAATAATTTCTTGTTGAAATCTTATGGAAGAATCCCAACAGAATTTGGGACGAAACGCGACAAGTTTCAGCTTAAACGGACGAGTATTCAGTTAGAAAATGATCAAACAGTTTCACACAGAAACGAACCTTCCTTTCAGTCGTGGCAATGATGAATAAAAAATTCATTACAAATCTTGTGGAACGTATTTGAGGCTCTAATCTCAGCCACATCTAAATACACACAATAAAGAATGTCTGGGTAAAATTTCAAATCTAAACACCCAAGGAATAAGTCGTAATAAATCCTAGACCGAGAGCAAACAAAACTGGAAAAGTTGTTTTTCCAAAAATAGAACGTCCTGGCTTTTCTTCCTTATATCTTTTTCCGTGTTTTCTTTTTCGAAGTGCCTCCTTGACTGGATACAAACGACATATGAAACTACTTGTGTAAGTTTTTTTGAAAATTTTCAGCATAATATGAACTCATAATAAAATTGCAGACACTAGGGCAAACAGCGGAAACCCTAAAGTATAGAAAGGGCAGTAACAAACCTAATAAGGTACACAACATTTACGCGAATACACACACAAATTTCACTGGGCTTTTTACGGCTAAGTGTTTTGGTGTTTCATAGCCCATGTACTGACTTGAGCGTCGAAGTGCAAACGACCTCTAGGGCGCCCTTTGTCTTTGCAATTTCAGGTGTTTGATCGCAGGAAAGCATGAACGAAGGCAGAGAGAATTGGGCGTGTGATCGTCATAGACGTACGAAGGCAATCGAGTCAACTGGCAGAACCAATTTTGAATTTGAATTTGAAATTTAAATCATCAGCAGTTCAAGATCTTAGCAAAATTTTGGCGCTAGAATCACACCAAAACAATGCACCAATTAATTGTGATAAATTTTTCAAATCTATTGCCAAATCACTGTTTCTGTTCGTGCCATAATGCATACTTTTTGTATTTGATTTATCATTTTTTTTTCTATTTTGAATTTTGACTCACTTTTTTTTCCTTTTTTTCTAACACATCAACCTGTCTACATCCAGAATTTCATAATTTTTCTCCAACAAATTTTAATTTCATAATAAAAAACAGTTAGCACAAAATCAAAACAGAGGAATCCTAATTGTGTAATTAAAAACAGTTTTAAGAAACTTGAAAAACACAACGGAAGAGATGTATAAGAAGTTGTGTGGATCTAGCACTCAAGCATGAACTCAAATCTAAAAATTAAAATGCACCAAAGGATCAAACACAAAATTATAAATCTGGACTCAAATTTAAAATCAAGCAACCAAAATTATCAAAAACAATGGAATCGATGACAATTTAGGAGAAACATGACTTGACAAAACACAATTGGATTCAAAAATCAAAATGACTCAATTCAACACAATATGAACCGATTAAAATTGCAATAAAGACTCAAATAAACAAAAAACATAACAGCAACACAAAACTATATGGAATCCTACACAAATTTGAAAATTAGAAGCTCAAGATCAATTTGAACACATTGCACCGATTGGATTTCTCCAAACAACATCTAAATCAAATTAAAATGTAAAAAATAGCAAGACATTCAAGAACACTTGAAGAACAACATGAAATTAGAATGAAAAACAAAATCAAAATCAAGATAAGACACTTATCTCTTGAAGACCATAGCTCATGATACCAAATCATGGAAGAGTGCCTTCATCCTTGGAGCTTTGTTGGTGGAATTGGCGGAAGCTTAATGGAGGTCTACGGTCAAGGCTCTCCTAAAAGATGTGGATGCCTTGGAGGTGAAGGTTAGGTATGAAATGAGAGTGGTGAGGCCATCTCTCTTTGGTAGTATGGAAATTGAAGATCACTAGTCTAACCTTGAGAGGTTTTTGACAAGAAGTGATATTGGCTCAAATTTGGCAGCAATTCACTATTATATTAATCTTGCAAATACATGAGTCAAACCCTCTTATTTATAGTGTTTAGAAGGCTGGAAATTCAAAACAAAGTGGAGGAAAATTCAAATGAATTCCCTCCCAAAAGTGGCGCCTAAATGAGCACATGGAGAGGGGTGTGTCTAGTTTGTATGCTCACCCCCCTCCATGGGCTTTCTAGACCGGCCTTGGTAAATTTAGAGGTTCTTAGAAATTCTAAGTTTACCTAGGTTGGTGTTTTAGGTGCCCACATTTAATTCCAAGAAAATTACAAATAAAGTTCCTATGCTAATTTTGACAACAATTTAAAGTCTACTCTACACTAGAATTCATGGCATCTTGAACATGTATAAGAAGATTTCTCTGCCATCAGTAGTAGCATTCCAGTCTTCTTGGATCCTCTTGGCCATAACTCTAGTGGTTGGCCCAAATCTACCCTTTGGTGGGCTTGCATGTGGGCTTGTGCTTGGGCCTCTTCCATCATTATTTGTCAAAACACATTATTAACTAGAAATACTTGTTATCTTTGGATATACGAATAAAACTAATAACACATACTCACTACCAAAAATCATATCCATTAATTACAAAGACAATTAATCAACCTTTGGATGATCCACAAATGCCTTATAATAATGAATTTAAATTTACCCATAAATAAATAATTTAGCATCCATTATATAGGTAATTAAAATAAAAATCATCAGTAATTTGAAATTAAATAAAATATAAATATTTGATCACTTTGGTGATTAACAAATCTATCATACAAATAATTCCAAAAATAATATCATTAATTGAAATAAAATTCATCAGTAATTTGGAATTAAATAAAACATAAAGGTTTGATCATTTTGGATGACAAATCTATCATACAAATAATTCGAGAAATAATATCATTAATTGAAATAAAATTCATTAGTAATTTGGAATTAAATAAAACATAAAGATTTGATCACTTTGGTACAAATATATAATACAAATAATTCCAGAAATAATATCATTCATAAAAAATATATACAAATATATATTTATGTCCTTACTTTTTATTTATCATAGTCTTTTCATCACGCATTCAAATAAAACAAAAATTCATGGTTTATGATGCAGCTGAAGACTTGAGATTTCATTATTTTAATTTGAAATCAATTCATAATGCAGCGGAAATAAAGGGATAAATTAAACCATCAAAGTTATCCTCAAATAATATTATTTTCTTTACAATATTCATAATGTTAAAATTACAGTTCATAAAAATTGGGAAAAACATCATTCATGGAGAATCATAAATTTGAAAAACCTACTTTGATACCACATGTAAAAATAAAAAACGTCCACTAATAAACGATAATGCACATAATTTTCTTAAGGATTTTACAGACTATGATTTTGACATATCATATTCAATTCTAATAGAGATAGACACTTATGATCCATGAGAGTCCTTATGTAAGTAGCTTCTTTGATCTCCTTTTCTCAATCTATCTCTTGGCAATTTTGTTCTTGTCACACCCTTACTCGATGGCCAATAGTGAGATAACCTTCTTTGTAGAGACAAAATCTTATTTCTATTATTATATATATAACTTCTGACATTAACTAATAAGTCTCTTATTTTATTAAATCATATTCAGACACAAAGTCCAAAATCTATTTCATATAAGTCACAATATAAAATTAATTTACATAATTTTCTAACATTAATTGTCCAACTCATGAATTCAACCGGTCTTGTATGACATATGCCACCCCCACACACACACACATATATATATATATATATATATATATATATATATATATATATATATTTGCCTTGAGTTACGTCCTAAAAAACCTTGTTGTACACGAGTATGTGGATGTGGTTGTGTAAATCAATGGAAAAAGTTATATATATATATATATATATATATATATAAATATAGCCTGCAGTGGTTGATGTGCACTATTGGAAAAAAAAATATCAGTTGTTTGAACTTTTAAAGGTACTAACCTTGCATGAACGAAAAATGTTAAGGAAATATTTAAGAATATATGGACATGATCACTTTTTGACGTTGAAATAACTAGCCAACTCAAAACTTAAAGGCGTGTAATGGTTGAAGTGAATCTTCTCCTTGGGATGGAAACACACGACAACAAATTTATTTTCCTTTCTTCACCAAATAAACAGTTCTTGTTCCTACTATGAAGATGGGACCTAAAGAACTATTGAAGTCTTCGTCTTCCTCCTTCGTTCGGGCAGGTTGCTGGGTGCTTGACTGGGATCCTTCTTGTCTTCGTGCTTCTCCTTCGGCTCTCGGTCTCGGGTGAACACCGGATGGGGGGTACCTACGGAAGGTACTCCGACGCCCAAGTCAGTAAAGCGGGTGATAGATGTCCAGGTACGTGTACAGTAATAAATGACATACCTTTCTCCTTGGGATGTGTGTTATTTATATTATTTTAATGGGCTTACCTTGTTGGGCCTGATTAGTAGAATGGATCACACTTAGGGTTGCATTACCTAATCCTTAATGATGGTTTAGCTTCACTGACCTTGGTTTGAGCGTTAATGGATGTATGGGTCAGCCGGCCATGGCGGTTTCTATTGTCTCGGCCGAACTCCCGAGTAATCGGTCGGGTTCCAGGTGTCTCGGTCAGGGTGACACTTGTCTCGGTCAGAGTGACACGTGTCTCGGTCTCGCCCATACCAGTACACCTGCCCCCCAGGCTCGAGGACAGTTATGTCCGATGAGAATTAAATAGTGGGTGTCGGTCGGTTTCCCTGGTCGTGCGACTGTCTCATTCCCCGAGGTATGATGTGCCAGGTGGCGTGACGTGACCTCAGACGACGTGATGTGACTGTCATTAATGAGGGGTTTTTTGGGCGAGAAGTTTTGTGAACCGTTAGATCTAAGAGATCTAACGGTTGAGATTGACTCGTCGTTTCCAAATCCGAGGCCCATGGGCCCTATAAATAGGGGTCCCAACAGTGTCGAGACCTTCTGATTTTTCTTTGTGAGTTTGTCTGATAGCCGAGCATTCTCCCGCCCCTAGCTCTGAGAACCGAGTGACCTCTCGCCCTTTTTCGCAAGACTCAGCCTCACCTTTTTCTTTCTTTCACAAGGTTAGTTATGTCGACGCCAACCCGTCCGACATCTTCTTCTTACAGTCGCCCTTCGTCTCCCCTCGGTTGTCCATCTCCTTCTTTAGGGCAATCTTCCTCTTCCTCCTCCTCTTCTTCTTCTTCATCATTTTCTTCATCTACCACTGACTCCGTGTCAGTCGGGGTGGCCGAGGCAGCACCCTAGGTAGAGGCCTTCAGGGAGGACGATCCGGCCAATGCTGTTGATCGGTCGGACTCTCCCCCGTCGGCCATTCCTATTGTGGACCTTAGCTGGGTGGACCCTAAGGTTGTCGAGATCTCGTCCATCTATAAGACCGAGGCGTCTGTGACCAAATTTTTGGCCAGGCAACCGATTTTGAAGGCCGTCGAGTACTTTCATTACTTTAGCGTTCTACCCTGCGAGCCCACCGAGAGTGTGTGCTTGGGGCGATCGGGAACCGGTCCCCCCTTCTTTTACATGTACGCCTGTTTTTTCTCGGACCTTCATGTCTCCCTCCCCTTCGATGAGTTTACAATGGGCGTCCTTCAGGCACTCAATGTGGCTCCCACCCAGGTTCACCCAAACACCTGGGCGTCCCTCTAGGCCTTTTGCCTGTTGTGTGACGTTATGCGTCTTCACCCCACCCCCTCTTGCTTTCTTTCTTATTATACTTCTCACCCCGCAAAAAAGGCTACTTGGCATTTTTTGATCGGTCGGGCGAACAGCGTGCTGTTTGACTCCTTCGCCCTCTCCTATAAGTGTTTTAAGGAGCGGTTTGTGAAGGTTATCATTCGGCCCGAGGCGACGACTTGTTTCTTTGACTCGGCCGGCCAGTCGAGGTTTCCTCTCTATTGGACTCGCCAGAGGGTGAGGATGAGTTGGGGGTTCTTTCCCTCTTTGATACCCTCCCGAGGAAGCTTCCATGTCGGGGGCTGATCGATGCATATACCAAGGCGGCGCGATGGGCGGCCGTTAGGGGTATGGATTTTGCTTTGGCTTTGTCGATCGGTCGTCCTTGTGACTCGGTCGGTTTTGCGTCGTTTCTAACTTGTTTGTTTTTTGTTGTTTTGTAGAGATCATGGTGCAAGAACGATCGGCCGCTGTCAGTGCTCTCGACAAGCATAGGCAACAGGCGGCCGAGCGTAAGGTTCGTCGCAGCATCGAGATGTTGCCGCCGTCAAGGACTGACAAGAGCTCGGTCGGTCCTTCCCAGAAGTCCAAGAAACGCCCGAGGGATGGTGGAAACATCGCAACAACAACTCGCTCCCCCGGGTCCATGCCGACACCTCCATCCCCTCGAGAGGTGGTCGAGGTAGCACCGCCCTCGCCCAGGCATGCAGAGTGCTTGGCCGGTGCTCCTGAGGCTGGTACCGGAGCCTCGCCCTTGCCCTTTGACCTTCTGGGGGCAGGGTTTCAGTTCACGCGGAGGGTTCGTGTGGCCCTCCTGGACGAGACTCAGGAGTCCATTAGAGGTGTCTCCCCCTCGAACCTGCTAAGGAGCGGCCTAGAGCTGATGTGCCGCTACATTATTCTCGTCCAAAATGGGATACAAGGGCGGGAACATCAGGCCGAGGACGTCTCCCAACTGGAGCATCAGTTGGCCGAGACTACCGAAGATCTGAAGCAGTCTTTGGCTGTTAATAACGAGCTATCGGCCAGGATAGCTCAGGAGGCGGCCGAGCGGGAGCTGGCGCAGAAGGACGCTACTGAGGCGGGGCAGCGGTTGGCAGCGAGGGAGGCCGAGGTACTGAGGGCGGCAACAGAGATTGTCGAGTTGAAGAAGATGGTCGAGGAGAGGGATGATAAACTCTCTTCCTCGGCCGCTGAGTTGGCCGCCCTCCAAGTTGCAAAGGATCAGGTCGAGGCTGAGCTCGACCAAAACTATGAGGAGTCGGAGGAGCTGCTGAAGCAATGCTTCAACCGAGTCGTGCATCAAGCCCACGTACTCTATGGGGGGGTCGCCGACCACTGTGAATTCGACATGGATTGTGAGGTTCTTCTGGGGCGACTGATTCCAAGTACCGAGGTGGGTGCCTTGGCGGCACAAGAAGCTCGACCGACCGAAGCTGAGGAGGGCGAGTGTATTGAAGTTCAAGATTAGGTAGGCTCTTGACCGAGTTGTGGCCTTTTCTTGTAATCTTTTTGTTTCCTCCGAGGTCGGGGTGTGGCCTCCTCCTTTGCAGTCTTTAATATCTCGGCCCTTTCCTTTCATGCGGTTCCTTTTTGTTTTTGAGGAAACAATTTGCACAAGTTAAATGTGTCAGTCTCTATCTGTTTGGGCGGTCGGCCATTGTGAACGCTTAATCGAACGAGTTAATTTGGTCGGTCGGCCATTAATTGTGATTGATAAATCGAACAAGTTAAAATGGGTGGTCGGCCATTAATTGTGATTGATAAATCGAAAGTTAAAATGGGCGGTCGGGCATTAATTGTGATTGCTTGATCGAACAACTTGACTTGGACGGTCGGCCATTAATTGTGATTGATAAATCGAACAAGTTAAAATGGGCGGTCGACCAAGTTACGATGTTAATTTGGGTGTGTGTTGATCGGTCTCAGCCATGGTATGCCGGTTAAGGCTTCGACCAAGCCGAGCCGAGAGGGAGGTGTTGGCAGGGTATGCCTGTTGAGGCTTCATCCAAACCAAACCTGATGGGTCGGTCTCGGCAGGGTATGCCGGTTAAGGCTTCATCCAGACCAAACCTGATGGGTCGGTCTCGGCAGGGTATGCCGGTTAAGGCTTCGTCCAGACCAAGTCGAGAGAGGTGTTGGCAGGGTATGCTGGTTAAGGCTTCATCCAGACCAAACCTGGTTGATCGGTCTCGGTAGGGTATGCCGGTTAAGGCTTCGTCTTGACCGAGCCGAGTGGTTGTAGGAGAATAGTGCTAGTACTTTGATGAAAATGCCTTGTTAAAACCTCCCCGGTAGGGTGAGGAAAGAGTGCGTGACTTTATTAAATTCAGTTGTAGTAGAACTTGAGGTGCGTGGCATTCCACGTCCTCGGTACAATCTTGACCAAGCCACTTCAAGTGATAAGCTCCCCCCCTTTGCGACTTCTTGGACTCGGAAAGGTCCCTCCCAGTTGGCGAAAATTTCCCTTCATTTTTTCTCGCATCGCTGCGCATCCTCCAGACGAGGTCGCCCTTCTTAAAACTCCTCGACCAGACATTTGTATTGTATCGTCTTGACGCCCGGATCTTGCAGGCGGCCTCCCGAATCATGCTTTTGTCACGAAACTCACTTACCAAATCGAGGTTGACCGCTAGGCTTTCCTCATTTAGGGTGAGGTCGAACATCTGCCTCCGTATGGTGGGCTCGGCCACCTCGACCGAGATCATGGCCTCGGCCCCGTATGTCAGGCTGTAGGGTGTCTCCTGCGTAGTAATCTGGGGGGTGCATTTGTACGCTCAGAGTACCTCTATTAGGTCCTCGGTCCATCGGCCTTTTGCCTTGCCCAGGCGCTTTTTAAGCTCGTTGAGTATGACCTTGTTGGTGGCCTCGGCCTGCCCGTTGGTTTGCGGGTGTTCTACCGAGGTTGTGACAGACTTGATGCCCAGGTCGTCATAGAAGGACTGTAGGCCTCAGCCAATAAACTGTCGGCCATTGTTAGTTATTATTGTGTGCGGGATGCCAAATCGGCAAACAATGCTCCTCCATACGAAATTTTGCACATTTTTGGCCGAGATTGATGCAAGGGGTTCGGCCTCGATCCACTTGGTGAAGTAGTCGAATCCCACCAGGAGGAATTTGATATGCCCTTTCCCTGGCGAAAAGGGGCCGATAATGTCCATCCCCCAAATGGCGAACGGTCACGAGGAGATAATGCTGTGTAGCTCTTCCGGCCTTGTGTGATGGAGAGAGTCGAACTCCTGGCACTTGACACATTTTTTCACGTATTCGGCACAGTCACCCTGGACGGTTGGCAAGTAGTAGCCGACCCTCAGGACCTTAGCGGCCATCGTCCTCGCCCTAGAGTGATTTCCACAGACTCCCTCGTGGATCTCGGCCTAAATGTACTCGACCCGTTTGCTGGTGATGCATTTCAGCAGGGGGTCGAGTATCCTCTCTGGTATATGTCTTCGTTGATCATGGTGTACCGGGTGCACTGTTGCTTCATCGCCTTTTCTTGCTCCGGCTTGCACGTTTCGTCCCTTAGGTACTGGATGACGGGTGTCATCCAGTTGTCGGTCTTGGCCTCGGCCTCGTCTATTGCCAGACACTCGGCCTCGACCTCGGTCACACTGGGGTGTCTCAACCATATCTGTATGACTGATCTCTGGTGGCTCTTCTTCTTGGTGACCGACAACTTAGACAAGATGTCGGCCCTTTTGTTGTCCTCCCTCGGTATGTGTTCTAAGGGTGCTTTGTTGAAACGGGTGATGCTATTTTCGGCAGCGTGGAAGTACCTTTGCAGCAGAGGTTCCTTTACCTCGAAATTTTTACTTTAACTCAGTAAGATTGTTTCATATTGTTTCATAACTGCATCAATTATGCTCATTTTTACTATATGTTGTTGACTTGGATCCTAATTTTCAATTGTGATAGGATGAGGATACTTTTTTAAAAGATTATGCAATCTCACACAAGAAACTGAGTTAGGATGCAATCTGAAGAAGGTAGATGAGGCAAAAGAAGCATATGAGAAGCAAAATCATTCTAAAGGACTTTTAGGAATCAGTATAGTATCAGTTGTGGTGACTGTAGTATTAGGTTACTTACTCAAGAGGAAAAAAAACAATTAAAAAAATGATTCACAATTTAACTTTGGGCTTATTTTCTTCTTCATCATCTTATGTAATATATATATATATATATATATATATATATATATATATATATATATATATATTTTTTTATATATATATATCTTTAAATATTTCTTTAATGATGTACATTTTTTTCATTCTAATATACACATATAAAATAATAGAAATGTTATACCAACATTGTTTGTGTATTTTCTTTTTGTAGATTTTTTTTAATATATATATATATATATATATATATATATATATATATATATATATATATAATTTTTTAACTCCAGAAGTCTTCAAATATTACTTCAATGATGAACATTTTTTTCATTCCAATTGACCCATCTACGAAACTCGCTAGGTTAAAGAGGGTAAAGCAATTTAACAATTGCTTTAGTCCAACCATATCTCTCGGATTTAAAAAAGTTAAATCAAACATTAACGAGTAGAGTTAAATAAGTATAATAAATCAATCCTCTTTTATTCCAATATGAAAAAATTGTTTTCTGTAAATTTCAATTGGCCTATTAGGTCAGTTGGTTAGAGCGTCGTGCTAATAACGCGAATGTTGCTGCATGCGCCAAATCCTACTTTTTTTCTTTTACTGCAAGTTTAGAATTTTGGTGCATTTATAAACTGGAAACGAATCAAATTGTGTCGATGAAAATCTATAAAGCCGAAACATTTGGCTAAGAAGAAAGAGTTCAGAAGACATGGAATTGGCCTACTTCACCGTTTTTTTTACTTTTTAGCCACCAAATTCCGCACCCCTTGCTTAGATATTTGTTGTGAAGAGGAGCCGCGTACACCTTCTGCCATACTGTATTAGTTTATTCAATCAGAAAATATGTAAATAGTAGTTGATAATTGGGTAAACATAGTGTTTTTCCTTCCGCACAGTGCAGACCTCTATGCACACACCATATAGATCAGTACCTACTACACCAATATTGACTACGTACGAGTGAAAGAGTAGGGAAAATTGGATTACATTTGTAGATACACATGTCAAACTATGATTTTTTTATGTTTATTAGGTAAACTTCTATACATTTCTAGGCTGTCTGAGCCAACCCTTTGTTAGTTTGGAGCTTATGAGAGAGAGGTCAAGATGTTGTTTTAGTGAGTGAAAGAATGGTGGACACCATCATTTTGAAATCAATTGGCTTTGTCAAATAAGCATCCATGCCCACATCCAGGCATTTGGCCTCATCACATGACATTGCATGTGCTGTAAGAGCAACAATGGGAATGTGCAAGCTTGTTCCCACTTCTGATTTCCTGATTTCTTTGGTTGCCTCGTAGCCATCCATCTTTGGCATCTGTTTCAACAAAGAACCACATAATTAGAATATTAATGCTCATATTCACTTGCTGTAAAAAACAAGAAAAATGTTATCGTTACATTTATGTTGTGTTGTCATGTATGTTGTATTGTCATGTAAACGTGTAAATGACTGAAAGTATTTTTTTTTTTCTAGATCATACCTGACAATCCATTAGGATCAAGTCATATGGACGGCTAGTCAAAATCTCTGTTTGAGATCTTGTGTTTCTTTCCTTCTGGAGTGATTCCCTTCTACAATCTTCAGCAGTGAACATGCAACTGAGAGCTTCTACTGCCTGTTGTCCATCACCTACAGCAACTACATCTGCTCCCATTTTCTCAAGCATTATGGTTGCAACCCTTTGAAGTACCGGTGTATCTTCTGCAAGCAAAATCTTTAGGCCCTCAAGAGATTTCTTTCCATCTACTGCTTTACTTGAGCTGGTGACCCTATGTGTTTCCCTACATTCAGAATCTTCATCCTGATCTCCTGTTGAAATGGATGGTGATTCTTTGGTATACAGTGATTTAGGTTGGTTGTCTTCAGTGGCATAATTGGAGCTGGGACTAGAAGATTCTTCTTTCCTCAAATTATTTTCCTCCAAACATTCATTTGCATTGGTTAATCTATCTAGGCAGTTATTCATATGGTATGGTGATGATGGATGAGATTTGTCTAGCTTCTCAACTGGTTTATCTCCATTAGCACTAACAGGATTAGAACCAGCTATGTCAGATAGGTCAGAATCATCAGAGCTAGCAGCATCAAAATGAGTGGAATCAATCTCAAGAAATTCGTGTAAATCTCCCTCTTTCATTGCTGTCCTTGGAACAATCATGTTTTTCTTTTGTAGCTCAAAATTTCTCTCCTTTATGACGGATTCCAAAATATGGATCATTTTTGCTTTGTAAAGGGGTTTGTTGACCATCAGTATATGCCCTTTCCTACGGAGCTCCATCTTTATGTTATTGGAAGTGTCATGATTTAGCATCCATAGGAACTTTGCTCTACCAAAGTACCTATGAAGGAAGTTAAGTTGTTCCTTCCATATATCTGTGCTCAAGTCAAGTAATCCAATGTCAACAACAATGACAAATACTGGGTTCCTCATGTCTCGTATGTTGAGTAGTTTAGACTTCAATTCCTCTTTTGCTGAATAGTGTGCATCAAAGTCAGTATTATGCACTGAACTTCTAGCATGAAATAGTTCCCTCAAAATTTGAGTTAGTCCATTCCAGTCAGATGCTTCCATTGTGCACACCCCGTTTTTCTGAAGCCACTTGGATGTAATTAATCGACCCATGTTGCCATGTAAGCCGAGCAGTACCTACATTGGCACTTCTTATTAGGAACATGTTTATAAGCCTTCCAGTGATTTTCTCTTGTTGTTGGAATAGGTTCTGACTAAAAATGCTCACATGACACAAATCCATTTGTTTCAGTAAAATGCATTTAACAAAAATATCTTTTATTTAACAATAAGTGAGGATGCATCATTACAAGAAGACTGATGTCATTCAGCTTTTGCTTTGTTTACTTGCAAAGTCAACTAAAGGACTGCAACAGCATTTGCAATGCTGTCAACTGTGCAATTTTTTTCCTTTTTTGGAGTCTCACTAATGCATAGTCTATAACAGAATCATGCACACAAGTATATAATATTTTTTATTTCAAATTATTGGCCCAGAAGAGTGATTCCACTCACCACTAAGCCACTGTCTGTCAAATCTACTGCACACTGTTGTTCTGTGATATCCATGGGCGCACTGAGAAGCAAGCATAATCGCATCAGTGTTCCTGCGCCCTCCTTTTTTACTACCTTGATGTGCCCACCCATCTTGTTAACCTGCCACCCCACAATAATAAGGAAATTATATTCAAGTCTCAATTTATTTTAGAAGAGAAAACGAGAAATACAAAGGGAATTGATAAACCTTGACATCTATACTCTTCTTAAATAAATGACAATGCTATTGTTGCTGTTCTTTTAATACAGGTAGCTCATTAATGCTTCCCTTATGTAACCGATGGTTCACATATTTGTGCAGTGCAGACACAATTTTTCCTTTTGCTTTTCATTGGACTCGTTCATTGTGATTTACGAAGTGATAAGGGTACTTTACTACTAACATGAAACTTTACACATAAGGTAAGACTTACCAAGTTTCTGACAATGCAAAGACCAAGACCAGTGCCTCCATGCCTGAAATGAGTAAAGGTTTCAGAACTCCATAAATCTTGACGCCACAGCATTCAAAAAGGTTTTTAAACCTTTGGATAAAAGTTTCATATTAATTTTGAAGTTTAATGACAATCTCGTTTATCATTTGCCAGATAAAAGGTAAATTTTTATTCTTGTCTTGTTGAAAATTTGAATTCCTTACAGTCGAGTAGTAGATGGATCAGCTTGCTCAAAGCTTTCGAACACGGAATCCCACTTGCTTGGGTCAATACCTATGTCACATAGAGAAAGAAAATCACAGTGATTTATCCTTAAATTGATTTTATTATTACACAAAAGGGACTGCTCTGTTTAGATTTTGTAGACATACCACAGCCCGTGTCCTCAACTTCAAACCAAAGTATCACTTTGTTGTCTTTTATAGATGCCTTTTTTGAATGATTTGCATTTGGTTTCTCTCTGCATTTCTGTAAACTCCATAATTTCTTCTGGTCAAGAGGAAAATTTGGACTGCCAACGGAAGAATTTGGGATTTCACTCCATCCTCGCAGAACAATATGACCCGCTGCAACACATTTGAAAGAGTTTGGATTAGTCTTCTATCACAGCTTTATTGGTTCATAGCAATAGACTCATTTAAAATTCTTCTGAATTTTAGGGTGACATGCTAATGAATGTGGTCACAACTTTAAGATCACCAACTTTGATGCTTCCTCGCGTTGTAATTTCTTTTAAAAAGTTAATACTTATTCAGTGAATAAAATCAAAAGATCTTCGCTCAATCTTAGTTGAAGAAATTTAAATAAAATTTATTCTAGAAGGAAATGAATAGGGTTCACATAACCCACAAATGATTGACAACTTACATAATGTAGGAGCTAACTACAAAACAACTAAAACTAACTCTCTTACTGTAGGCCAGTCATTATGTAGTACTCCTCATAAGAGAAACACGCCTGAAAAGAAGAAGCTTTTTATCACCTTCAAACCTTGTGCTTTAGGAAAAGCAATGGAACTGACCAATGTCCAAGTTTGAGACAGAATTTTAGGGGGTGAACATGGAGATCATTTCCAATAACCAATTTTAAAGTTGTGAGACCTTTTATTTCAAGCTGCTAAACCTTTTTATATATATTTTTTTTTCATTACCACTATCTTAACAAAACTAGAACATTAAATTGTTGACTTACATGGAGTAAACTTGATTGAATTGTTGATCAGATTTGCAAATATTTGAACCACCCTTGCAGAATCACCCCGGACGATCTTTGGCATATCATCTGCAGGATAATAGTTATTGACTACATGCTTTAAAACCTTGTTAAAAGAACTTCTTAGCAATTACATTTCACTAAACTAAAATCTCTCGTACTACCAAAATGATAATCATACCAGACAAGTCTAAAACAGTCTCCACATTGTGGTTAATGCACTGGACAGAAAACATATCTACAAGCCCTTCAAGTTCCCTTCCTAAGTCAAATTCTGCATCTTCTAGGACCAGTTTTCCAGATTCCACCTAAAGTATTTATAATATTAGGAAACTTTTGGCTGAAGTGCATTGGTAAAGGGAGCTGGTTTTTAATTATTGTTGATCAAAATGTTAGGCTAATGTCTCACCTTACTCAGATCCAAGATGTTGTTAAGAAGACGGAGCAGAGCAGTTGAGCATTTTCTTATTTGAGTAACGGTTGAATATTGTTCATTTGTGAGACAGTCATCAGATATGAGAATGTCAAGCAACCCAATTACTGCTGCCATCGGTGTCCTCAGTTCATGACTGTTATTCACAAAAGAAAGACACCATGAAGCACATTTTTGAATGCTCAACGGAAAGATAATCTCAGACTCGTAAACCAAATGAAAAGATTGGCCATTTGAATAGCTTCAGTACAGTATCATAAAATAAAGATCTAGTTTATAGTATCCAATCAACATGTTTCAGAACACAATAAGTTTTAGCAATACATGAAATATATAAATTTAGTTGTCTCATATTCCTTGTGGGTATTGGTGGATAAAATTGTTCCTTTTTTTCTCTAAATCTTAAACTTGATCATAAGTTGGATAAAGAAAGCTCTTCTTTTATGTGTTTCCAAAAATTTACTTGAAAAACAAACCTCATGTTTGCAAGGAATTGACTTTTATAATTGCTTGATGCCTCTGCTTTTCTTCTTGCTTCAAGTTGACTTATCAGTTCTGCTCTTAGATTCATTTCCTTTGATACTCCGTTTGTCAATATCAAAATGCAAACACACCCAATGACTAAAATACATAATGATGCAGATATCAGAATAACCAGCGTTTTGAAGGCTCTTTCGTCTACCTGTCCCATGATATACTTTCTTGGTATGATAATCACACCTACCTGTACAAAGTTCAAATCACATTCCGTAGACATTCAGAAAGTATAATAGGACAGTTAATTACTCGAAACGGAAATGAAATAGAGCCAGAAAGTTTTCGTACAATGTTTGACCTTCTCATCAAAAGTAATGTTATTTGCAAGATAAAATGCAAGGAAAAGGTGAAGTATCTTCAAACTTACCAAAGGAAGTCTCTTCAAATGTAGGAAGAACGAGTCAATGTAATATGTCTTTTGGCCTAGCTTGACATTTTCTACATGCACCTCGTGACTTGGAGGGAAATTGTTCCCATAAGTTCTCTGCAACCACTCAGCTCCCTGTCGAATTATGTCATCTTCACAGTCAACGGCCATCTTAAGCTTAGGCTTGGTTGAATTTGCCAGAAGAGGTGCACTTGTGGAAGTTGCCAGTAAATAACCCTCTTGGGAAGTCAAGTACATATGACCACTGTGCAACTCAACAAGCTCTCTCATTAACTGTCCTACACTATAAAGTGCAGTTGTGACCCCCACAACTGCCATAATGGTCTTATTAGAAGAGTCCCAAACTGGCAATGCTGCTGAAAGCAGTGGTGAATCTGTGAACTTGCTTACGGAAACATGCCAAGAAGCTACACCATCAGGTACTTGGGAAAAGCCAGCTATGTTGATCAAGTCTTCAGGCGCAATTTTCATAGCTTTTCCTATCTTTTCACCACTCACAGGGTCAAGTGGCTCACGGTACCAGATTGCTGAATAGTTTCCACGAAGGGCTTTATCATCCCATGCTTGATGTGTTGAAACGGAATTGACCTCATTAGAGTTGCTGGCTCCCATGGAGTAATTTGAAAGATCAGAATAGATGTAAAATGTGTTGTTGTCCTTCAGATCTCTGTGGAATGCGTGCACAAATCCATTCTTATAGTTGATAGTTATAGAGTTTAGAGCTTTCCGACTAGCAAATAAAGCCCATGTTACTGCCCTCATCGCTTCATACAGCTGCTAGAGTTGCAACATTACAAATAAGCAAGACATAATTGGTTAATATGGTAAGCGTCAATAAAGTATCGATTACAACAACACAGAAAGAAAAAGGGATACAAGAATCAACTTAATAAATCCTATGATGCTGAATTTTATCAAATCAAAATGTTAGAGTGAAAGTTGTGGTCGAGAAAATCAGCTACTCATAACTAAACTTTCCTGAAATTTAAAAATCGGTTGAAACTTTATTATAAAGCTTCATTTTGCATATAGCATTGTTATCAATATCCAATTTATATCTAGAACTTGATGCGTATCAAATCAAAAATAGTAATACATGATTCAGCTATTCAATATGACTTTATGTTTATTAAACCGTAAGTGTCTTAGAGTCAACCTCAACTTGTTCTGCTTGAGTCGCAGGGTTGCTGTGACGTCTGATCACATACTGAGACAGCTTGACCTGAGCTGTAGTAATTTCAGAAGTAGAGTTCAAAATATTCCACATCCTCAAAACTGGGCGTTGCAGGAGTTCATAACGCAAACCATATGCCAAACTGTTAAGCGATTTTGCTGTATAAATCTTCGTGAAATGCCATGTCAGTATAGTGAGAAGCCCTATCAAGATGGCTAGCATGACCTGCATGAAAACAAAATTGTGTTTGGTTAGTCAAAAAATAAAAATTGGTCTTAATTTTTAGTTATCAGAAACAAGGATGTCTAATCTAACAGTTTTTTTTCTTCACAACCAGTTTCTTGGCTTCACTTATGTAATTTCAAACACATGTAAGAAACAAGAATAATATGTTTCTTCATATAAACCATTGAGTTACTAGCAAAACTAGAGACCAAATATTGAAGGAGAGAAAAAAACTGACCATGATTGCTAGTCGAACCACAAAGACACTGTAGTAGGATGAGAGACAGTGACTACTAGCATACTGGAATTCTTCTTTTTCCACATCCCTGTGGAAAATTCTTCGACCTTTTGGGGGGGTGCTTTTGTTCCATGAATTGGTAGAACCGCATAATCTATGAAACAAGTATCTGCACTTGGTAGCCATTGGCATGGTTAAGGCTGATGAACATTCAGAAGTTTCAGAATAGGTTTCGTCTTTGTTTTCTGCCATAACTAAACTCCTTGTTCCTGCAGATGCCATGAGCATATAAAGTAACACATCGGAGAGATTCCAACTTGTTTGTGTTTAAGGTTGGTCTGCGTGTGAGATAGAGAAGCCTCTCTGCGTGTTGTTAAGTCTTCAATATATAGTGAGTGTGAGTGACAATACCTTGATGATTTATTAACAACATAATAACACAACGTTTAATTTAACATTAAGCATTGTTTTATATATCTTCATAATAATGCATTCATATTAGACATACATTCAGAAGTTTATACCATTCCAATATTAAACTGGTTTAAGGAAGCCAAGACTGATAATAAACTTTATAAATGTATGATTAATTTTAAATCTCAACTATTGATTGAGTTTTTAATAAAAATTTATATTTGCTTGTTACTTTAATTTCTTAGATAATAAAATTATTAATTTACAAAAGACTAAAATTCAGACAAGTGAAAGAGAAAATACATCAATCAAGCTACACTTTTATATATCTTTCTAAGTCATTTTTTATGATAATAAAAGCAACTTGATAAAACTATTTGCTATCAATTTGAGTTCATTTTTTATAACAAATCTAAAATTCATGCCTTCCAACACACTCGCACTGAACAACTCAGTTGTTTCCACCAATAATGCGACTAAGTAACCAAAATATAAAACACTTGCATTGAATTATGTTGTCTATATATTGTCTAAGCAATAGTGTATGATTTTATAATAAAACCATTTGTCAATGTAATCGTTGCTGATAAAAAGCATTAAAATAAATTGTTATTAATTGATCTTCACAAGCACTTCCAAACATAATGTAAGAAGAGAGACGATAAAATGTGGATGTTCAAGACATGAAAAAGACAAGGATTTTAAAGTTTCGGAACTAGGTAGGATATAATTGAAAGCATTTTTTCAAAATATAATTAAAAGTTAAAAAATCCATATAAAAGATAGAACATTTAGTGTTTCTATGAAAAAAAATATATATTGTCATTTGCATTCATCATATTAATCTACTAACATAACTTTTCTCTTCCTCGTTTACATTTTTGCTTGCAATACCAAAAATGGTTTTGATTAGAATTTAGGTTTAGTAACTCACTTAATCTTATAAAATTAGTAAACATTGCTTTTTATTGAGAAATATAATAGTTATATATAAAGTTCATTAGGTAGGGGTTAGACCTTATAATCTATGAGGTTTGGACACGTCTCTTAAATGGTGTGTCCGAACACATGTATCGGACATCAACATCCTTACGATATTCATAGGACATGTATTGGTGAAGTGTCGAATTCAAAAAATATTTGTTGAATTTCTAACAATTCTAACATAATTTTAAAAAGGAGAAATACATTAATTTTCTAAAAACTTAAACTTATTGTATAAATTTGTATTATGATTATAAAATAAGGAAGAAATCATTTTGAACCAGCCATGAGAAACATCTTTCTGCTCGAAAAAAAAAACTGAAACATATTTGTGCACATACATTTTTATTGTCAATTTATATAATTTTTAATTATATAATATATAGATTCGTGTTCTCGTGTCCTACATTTTAGAAATTATACGTATCCGTGTCATATTCGTGTTTGTGTCCGTGTTTGTGCTACATAGGGTACAATTCTATTGTCGGGCTAACTAGCTTATATAAAACTTCATCATTAGATTTTTTTTATGAGTTAAAATAATTTAAGTATTTTAAATTTATTCATTACTTTTGGCGATTAAAAAAAATATATCATGCATCCAACTCGTTTTCTTGTTACAAATGTATATTTTTCCCTAAAGACGTAGAAGAAAAATTAAATATGATGATGACAAAGAAAATTTATTTGATAATTAAATGAAAATCAATAAATCATAATATTTAAAAAAAAATAGAAACCCGGATGTGAGAGTAACTAACAAGGTCAATTTACACAAAAATAAATAAATAATAAACTTAACAACCTACTGGAAAATTATGGTTAATACTTTATAACCCCTTAGTAGAAATAATTTAAATGATAGTTAACCATAACTATAGGATATAATACGTTTTTAATCATTATAGAAGTTGTCAATATCGTCAATGGAAACTTAATCACCATTTATGGGAAAAGCATAAGCAAATCAATATTAGTAATCACTAGAAGTGGAAGCTCACTTCATCAATGTTTAATCACTGAGGAATAAAAAGTAATATTTTATAGCTGATAATAACTATACTTCCTTGTAAAAATTAGTTATTGACAAAAACAAATATACACGTAGCAATAACATGGTTATCTAAAAAAAATTGAAGTTGGAAATACAGTGATGCTCAAAATTTTAACCATAAAAAGATAATGAATCAAGAAACATATAAAAGGTTAAAGATGAATTGTGACACGTCTAAAAGATAGCATAAATGTGATAGTTACATCTTAATCTACAGCACAAATTTAAAGTAAGTAAATATCTTAAAAGGAGAGAACAAAAGGGATAAACTTTAATATACTCAGAAAAATAAAAAGTTTTTTCATGTCTCTTCAAGATAGGTAACAACTCACTTACACTACTTTAACATTTGAGTTTAGGGTCTTATTTAATTTTGTGTACTTTAAACTTTGAGTTCAATGTCTTATTGAGATTCACAAAAAATGATTTATAATAAGATAATGAGTTTTTAAAACATAATAATTAGATTACTCATAACATATATGTAAAGCAAATTCTTTTGTTAAACCCTTAAAACATTATGATAAAAGAAGAATATCTAAATTTAAAATTTATGGCAAATTATTAACTGTTGTAGAGTCTACAGTGTAATTTAAATAGAATGTGTTAATCAATAGTGCAAAAGTATTTTATATTATTATTAGATCATATTCGTTACCTACGATAAGTTTATTTAAATTTTGTAATAACTATATTAAAAGACAAATTTAAGATGTTTTTTTATTGATTAAGATTGTAAAAATCTCATTAATGTAAAACACGAGTTAGATTTGAACTTTTTAACTAAGGAGTGATCAAGTATGATAAATTTTTTTTATAAAACACATGCATTTTTATGTAGACAGTTTTGTTTGAGTAGAATAGAATCCCTATAAATAAAAAATACTTTTTAAGTATTTAATATTAAAGTATATTTTGATTTGACTTTAGAGTCCTTATATTAAATTAGATGAAGCACTAATTAATTAATTAATTAATTAATAGATTAAATATGTTTTTTCCTGTATTATTTGGTTGTTGATTTAATCTAAATTTATATATATATATATATATATATATACTTGTAATAAAAAAAAACTATTGGAATATGTTATTTTATATTGATTTATCGTTAATGTGACACGGTAAATTTGTTTGTTACGTGAAAAAAAAACATTGGTAATAACTTATTTCAATAGTTTCTTTACTACAATTATCTAAAAAAATTTGGACTAAAAATAAAAATCAATTTTATATCAAAATACATTAACGAAAAACATATTTATCAGCATAATTAGTATAGTAGTAGTTTCATTTGTTAGACAATTTTATTAAAAGAAATTGAGATGAGAAGGTAAACTCTTTATGTTTAAGTATATAATCCATCGGAATTAGAACTAATGAAGAAGAAAGTAATTAATTTTAATTATAGATACTTTTGGTTGTGTATGTCATTACGCACTTGTGTGACAATGCCACCCACCTCTTTGCCTTTCCCAATAGTTACCAACCAAATGATCAACAAATTTTCTCGTTTTGATACTATCATATTCGTAATTTGACATAATTTCCCGTGTTGTAACTTTTTTTTTTAAAAAAAAGTCATTTTCTATTTAAAAATTTATTAAATTTTTATAATTAAATGGAGTAGATTTCTTTAAAAATAAATAAATAATGTTGGGAAAGAAAAAGAAAAATGTACAATTCCTCACTTATAACATATATTATACTTCTATTTTGTTAAGGAATGTTTTGTTTTTCTATTAGCGTGTCAAAAAAATTGTTTTTTATAAAGTCACTACAAGAAAAATTTCATTTAGCTGAAAAAAAAAAGTGACAGTCCCATGTTGAAACTAAATAACGTTAAATAAGTCTTCATTATTAAAAATATTTAAATAAAATGTGAGAAAACGTGGGTTATACCCACGCAAACTTAAAAAAAAATAAAAATAAAAAAAGGGTTGCATTGGTGAAACGGTCATACTGAAAATATAAATTGATCCGGTCGGTCATCGGTGGTTGATGACGTCAGCAGAAGACAATCACGTGGACCACTCGTAGGGTGACACGTGGACCGGGTGACAGAGAGATCAGGGAGCAGATCATCCAAAGAGGTGA
>Ga0123342_1004231_pt1 | contig 22146 bp, 12 predicted proteins | sample Turbeawhitnodule_FD_89960 | JGI IMG/M metagenome (GOLD analysis project Ga0123342, IMG submission 89960) | Root nodule microbial communities of legume samples collected from Mexico - Turtle bean Mexico white nodule | ecosystem: Host-associated > Plants > Roots > Nodule | place: Mexico: Nepantla... | reverse complement strand
TGATGGGGGAGTTCATGCACACCGTGACATATGAGATGCACGACTTGGGTTGTATTGAACTTACCTTGATCCTTTTTGTTGGATTCGCTGGTAATCTTTGGATCAGGTGTTAGTCTCTGGTAGAACTTACTTAATATGGATCTTCCGGAAGATGTTGTTTGTTGAATATTCTGAATGTGTAGATCCATGTGAGATCTATGAGATTGTTTTATTGTTGAGATTTGAAGAAGATTGAATAATTTGAGAAATTGATCATGTAACTTGGTTTTCTCTTTTGATTTAACTGTGTATGTTATAAAATTCTATTTTCACTAGCTTACCCTTATTTTTCTTGTTGTGTTTGAACTGCGATGACTGTACTACGTACATGAGCAGATGATCTTACAGGTGTTTGAGGATCTGAAGAGCTTTAGGGTGTTGATTTTGAAATTTATATTGTAAATATTTGTATTTCTATATGTCCTAATCATGTATTATGAATGTTCTGAAAAACTTTATGCTTGTATAGAAATATGTACAACCTGCATTGTAATAGTTAGATGTTATTTTTCGGGGTGTTACAAACTTTGTAATATGTGTGTGGAAGAAGAATTTAATTAAGTATTGAATAATAAAAATACATTGTTGTGTTCTTTTAACTTTTTTCTTTAAACATTGAATATGTAACCCCTGTGTTAATATAAAATAAATAAAATCAAGATGAACTTTTAGAACTTAACTATAGATACAATTTATTTTATGCATATTAATTTATACGTTTAGTTGAGACCGTCAATTCGACTTTTAATAAATTGTTTAAAATTAATATTGTCATGTTGTTTGTAGAATGTTTTAATTAATTCAAAATTTTGAAAATTTTAAATTTTAAATTGTTGTTGTTTAGGTGGTTTTGTAAAATTGTTATTTTTGTTTTTTATACATAACTCACCCTTCAAATTGGTTTGTTTTAAGATTATATGTTTGATTAAGTTATATGATTTCAAATGATAAAAAATGTTTAGGTAGATTAATTGGAGATAAGTATTAAAATGAAATATGTTATTTTTATTGAATGGTGTATTTTACACTACAAGAAATCACTAAATAAAAATTAGTTTTAGAAAAAAAAAAATAGTTGTTATAATAACTAAATTAGAAATTATTTTAGAGACTAAAAAAAGTATTGATTTCTAAATTAGTTTATATGATTGATAAATAGTTTCTAAATTCGTATCTAATTAACTATCAATGTTTTAACTACCGATTATTTAGATTCTAAATTTGGTAGCAAAAACACTTTGGTAGCTAATTAGATACCAATTTGGAAACCATATAACAATAATATAAACTAATTTAGAAACAAAAAATTTATTTAGTCTCTAAAATGGTTTCTAATTTAGTCACTATATCAACTAATTATTATTTTTTTAAAAAAATTTAATGATTTTTTTTGTAATATTATATTAGTTTATTAAAGTCATATAGGATGATATGTAATATATTATTAAGCAAAATAAATTGCTAATTATAAAAAAAAATATTATCGTTTCATTTATAATTTAAATCATCTAAATTAAGATATCAGATAAAGAAATTTTGAAGGAAGGTTGTTATTATATTTTATCCTCACATATGAAATTGAAGTCCTTATATGTATCAAAAGTTCTTAAAATGAGTTAGGTGTTAGTTTCTGTGAAAAATATTTAATACAAATTTTTAAGAATACTTATGTTATATTTCATCTTGTATCCATTAGAATAAAATTTTTTAAATCAATAAAACTTTGAAATGGATCATAGACTATGTTAGATTGATTAATATATTTGAATTTGACTAATTTTTCTTCTTATGTTTGCTTCTTGTATGTCAAAACCTTTGTCGGGAGCGTATGATTGGACTTTGTATGCATATATGAAATAGTAAAAAATTTGTTGTATGTATATTTATAATTGAGGTAATATGAAATGTTGAGGTGTTTAATTTATTATTATATTTAATTTACGTGGAAAAAATTTTAAACCGTATTTTTTTTACTTAACGAGGGATTCCTCCAACCAGAACATACTAAAAGCAAATTTAATCAATTACTTTTACATTAATCATTTACTTTATTATAGTTGATCAAAACAGATTAAACGACCTAATTAAAACGGGGAGGATGTCAACTTTTACCATTAAAAATAAAACAAAAGTCAAAGATACTTAAATTAGTTAAAATTTTAATTGTATAATATAAAATAATTGTCAATTTTTTTTTTATTACTTACTTGTTTTCTTAAGTGTTTTTTTTTATATTTTTTTTAGATATATCAAGAAATGTAATAATTTTTATAGATTTTTTTTTATTCTCTTCAGTTCTATATCATAATATATATATATATATATAAACTAATTAAATATTAAGTGAAAAAAGAAGTATAAAAGACAAAAAAAAGTAATTAATTTTATCTTAAATTCTAAAAATAAAAATTAAATAGGAACAGAAGTATTTCAAGAGTGCTACACTTAAAAATGAACGCAGGAGGGAGTACAATTTTGTCACAAGTTTTATAATTCTAAATTTAAAGTGTTTGCATAAAAAATAAAATCTCATCAATAAAAATCAATCATAATTTGAATAATGAATGTTGACTGAATTTAATTGTGTGGAGTAAATGTTCCTTTTAGTACTCAAACCCGACAAAGAAATACATAAGAAAATATAGAGAATGATGAGGAGCTAACCATATTGTTGGAATTTATAAGAATGGGTAAAATACAACACGGAAATATTTTTCATCTTGCAAGCAAATCTTTTTTTTGTTCTCAGTGCCAAAATAAATTTATCATATAATATAAGGGAAAAAATAGTTTATTGTGTGAAAATGGATAAATTCCCAAGTATCAAATTTACTTAAATTTCTCATATAATTATTTGATTATAAAGAAAATAGATAAATTCAAATTTTGAAAATAAGAAAAAATTCATAAATAAATTTTTTTGAATTACAATAAATGAAAATAATGTTAAAAATAAAAATGAATTCAAATAAATATATGTTGGAGATGTCATATTTGTGTTCGTGATGTCAAAAGAACAAATTAGTATTGTTCTCAGGTGTGGTATCTCGCACAAGCGACTTGATACGATTAAAGCTATGAAAGTTTTCCCAGTTAAGAAAAATAAGGTCATTCAAGCGATAAAATACTGTGATGATGTGTGATTTATATGATTAATTATACATAGAATGATGATATATGACTAAAGATAATATGTGTATGATGAACATGGTAAGGTGAGATCATTGGTGACATGAATACACACACATATCTGTACACGATGATATCTATATGGATATGTATGATATCATCGTGTGTAGTGAGATGTTAACATGTTAGCTCATTAAGTAATTTTTTTTACTTTATCGATGAGATGGTAAGAAATTGAAGAAAGTTTGTGTATCAGGTTTGAACTAGTATGTGCACAAACTTCCCTAAACTGGACCAAATATGGTTCTCTAGTGGGATATGCTTAATACTATAAGGCATTATGTGTTGGTTACATTGTATATTTGGATTTAAATAATGATTCACTAATGTAAATACAATCATTTACGATGTCTTTTTAATGACGAATTGTGAATAATCGTCTTTGAAAAGGAACAATGACAATTTTAAAATAAGGACACTTTTAACGATAATTCTTTATCAACCATTGTCAAACTATAAAAAATATAATAAAAATAAAAATAATTTCAAATAAATAAAAAGATGTTGAAGATGTCAAGACATACCAGACATGTTTGTGTTCTTGATGAGTATAATTTTATTCACACTCAAGAGCTTTAATCATAAATTATTTAAATATTATTATAAATAAATTCATTGTTTTAATTAATATTCATATAATTGAGTTTATTTGGACCTTAACTATTATTTTTTGTTAATTTTGTGCTTTTAGAGTAAATGGTTTTACCTTTGTGAATGAGTCAAATATGCAAAAGTCTAAATCAAAATAGAAAAAAATATTTTAGAACATTTTATGCAAAGTAGGAGAAATTTTCTTCACCTAAGTAGGAGTTAGATCTTCTTTACTATTTTCTCAACTATTTTCTCCATTAGTTTCTTCATTATCTTCTCCACCAAAAGTGGTGCCTCCAACATGGAATGTGGAGGAGGTTGCATGGAGCATGCCTATTTAAGGAGAGTCAGGGAAACTTATGACTATTTTACAACAAGTGTACTGTGTCAGAAGTAATAATTTGTCCTTAATGACAGATATCAAACTCACATGGAACCATTGAATTTTTAAGTAAAATATTCACTACATAGAAAACAATAATTAAGTTTAATGGATGTTTGTTGTATGTGATATTACAAGAATTGTAAATAAAGCAAAGTAAATAGTTGGTTGATTGAATTGGGAAAATTGGAATTGGGGTTCATCATTCTCACTCATTTGTACTTTGAAAAGCATAATAATATTCTATCTTTGATTGATATTGATACTCATATAAAATTCATTTATATCAATTTTTTACACATAAAACTATTAAGACAGTCTTCTAAATATTGATTCCTTGCATTTATAAAGCTCCTTATTGTTACGAGCAAGTGTTGAAAGCAATTAACATTTCAACTATATTCCTAGAATTGAAATATGTTAAGCATGATCAGTTAGGTTAGAAGCTGTCAAATTTAAGGATCAAAATCATGATAAAACAAGCGTTAAGAATAAAATGACAATATCAATCATCAATCAAGAAAAAAATATTATATTTAAATATCACATTAATACATAAGAGTTTGAAAAAATTACTCTCAATCCCAAAGGGTAGAATTAGCCACTCATGTTGGCCATTACAAGCATGGAAAGAAAGAAAAGAAGATTCATGATGTTTCTCCTTGAGAGTTGTCTCCTCTAGGATTTTCTATGACCTTCTATTCTCCCAATAATGTTTAGGGTTATATCTCACGCCTCATATTTAACCTAGTTGGGCTTGGGCTAAGTGACTTCTCCCCCAAGGCGTGATTGGGCTCGTTTGGGCGAATTAGACAAGAAAACCCCAACTTCTTTGGAGTGATCTCGCCTAGGCGTGATTGGGCTCGCTTGGACAAGTTCCTTTGGAGTGATTTTGCTTAGGCGAGTTTTTGAGTGAGTTTTGAGTGTTCTAGCTTTTCCTTTTTATCTTGTCTATTCTCATTTAACCCTTTCGTCTCCATTTTTTTCCTAGAATCCTGAAATTAACACAAATTTGGGAATAGATCGTTTTATTCATCTTATAATCACAAAATATGTAAAAATGTTTAAGTTCATAAATTAGGGGTTCAATTATCATTATTTTGTCAATAAATATCCATAAGTGTTTGTCTTTTAATATGAAATATTACCGAAATATGACACTTATCAAAAGCACACAGATGACACTAATATCTCTGAGTGCAAAACAAATTCCTTTGTTTATTTTTTTTTTGTATTTTTTCCTCGCATGGAAGAATAAACCTTTTTGTTGATTCCTTTGTAATTCTCCATTGAGTTTTGAGGTTTTGATCAATAAAATTTCGTTTTTCAATTCTCTATAACAATTGTTTTAATATTTGATAAGTGCCATAATTCAGTGATATTCATACCAAAAGATAGACACTTATGGACTTTATTTGATAAAATAGTTACAATTTAACCCCTAATTTAGGAATTTGAACCTTTCTATATATTTTTGGATTATAAGATGAATGTGAATGATTTATTCCCAAATTTGTATTAATTTCAGGATTCTAGGGGAAAATGGAGATAAAAGAGCTATAGAAGAATGAACAAATTAAAGACAAGAAAAAAAGACAAAGTGGAGCATTGGAAACTCGCCCAAGGCTCACTTAAGTGAGTTCACTCTAGTGAAGTTTGACTTTTTCTGGTAAAACTCACTTAAGCAAGTAATATGTCGCTTAAGCGAGATGTCACTTTACCCAAGCCCAATTAGGTTAAATAAAAGGCGTGAAGTATAACCCTAAACATCATTGAGAGGGTATATGGAAAGATAGAAAACTCTAGAGGAGGCAACCGTGAAGGAGAAACACCCTAGATATTCTTTTCTTGCTTCCATGCTTGTAATGGCCAATATGAATGGCTAATTCTTTCCTTTGGGATTGTGATTAATTTTTTCAAACTCTTATGTATTGAGGTGATATTTATTTATAATATTCAGTTCTTAATTGATGATTGATATTATCATTTTATTCTTAAAGGTTGAAACTATTCATAATTTTGATCCTTAGATCTGATTGGAAAGTAATTATGAATATCTGACCTAAATGATAATGCTTAACATATTTGAATGTTAGGAATAGATTTGAAATGTCAATTGCTTTATAACATTTGTTCGTAATGATAAAGAATTTTTATAAATATGCGAGGAATCGATATTTAGGAGATTATCTTAATTTTTATATGTGCATCAATGTTAATCAAGATGGGATGTCATATGTTTTATTCATTGAAACTACAGACGAGTAAAAATGATTAACCTCATTCGCAATTTTCCCAATTGAGTCATCCAAATCATTTACTTTGCTTTTAATTAATTTTCATGCAAACTTATGTCAATATATTTCAAATCAAATTATTGTACATATTCTTATACTTAGTGAATGCTACTATTAGGCTTTTAAATAATTGTTCCTTTATCTGTCTTTAGGGAAAAATTATTACTTCTGACTCAGTACACTTGTCGCAAAAGAGTCATCAATATTCTAATCTCCTGAAAAATTGGTTTTTGGGTGAGGTTGTACTTGAACGCATGATTGAGAGTCTTCATTAACTTAAAATTTGGTTTCTTAGTTAGTTCGTATTGTTCTAATTAATTTCTTAGGTGCATGATCCAAGAGAGAGGAGATAAACCCTAAACCCTAAACCCTAAACCCCAAGCAAGCCCAATCTTGCCTAGACGAGATCATTATAGTGACATTAGGCCTTTTTTTGTGCAACTCGCCTAGACGAGCCCAATAACGCTCAAGCGAGAAGTCACTTAGTCCAAACCCAACTACGTTAAATATGAGGCTTGAGGCACAACCCCAAACATCATTGAGCGTATTGGAATCCAATTAGGAGAGTAAAAGGTGTTAGAAACCCTAAAGGAGGCAATCGTCAAGGAGAAACATCTTAAATCTTCTTTTCCTGCTCTCCATGCTTGTAATAGCCAACATGAGTGACTAATTCTAGCCTTTGAGATTGGGAGTAATTTGTTCAAACTCTTATGTATTGAGGTGATATTTAAATATAATATTTTGTTCTTGATTGATGATTGGTATTGTCATTTCATTTGTAATGCTTGTTTATATGATCTAGATTCTTAGATTTGATTGGAAAGTACTTCTAAGTTTGTGACACAAATGATAATGTTTTACATATTTGAATGTTAGGAATAAATTTGAAATATTAATTGCTATCAACGACTAATCTAATCGTAATGATAAAAAGTTTTTATAAATATGTGAAGAATCGATATTTAGGAAACTCTCTTAATAATTTTATATGAGAGGAATCAATATAAATGACTTTTATATGGGCATCAATATCAATCAAAAGATAGAATATTACCATGCTAATCAAAATACAAAAGAGTAAGAAGGATGAACCCCAATCCCAATTTTTCCAATTGAACCACCAAACTCCCAATCAACTTTATTATTTTGTTTTCTATTTAGTAAATCTTATACTTGATTATTCAACTGTTTCTTGTGGGTTCAATATCCGTCCTCAGGGACAAATTATTACTTCTGACAGCACGTTGCACTTGTCGTAAAGTAGTCATCGAGTATACACATGGAACGAAGTGGATATTGATTAAACCAGTAGACACATGCTTTAGTGATGAGAATTGAGAAATGACTAATATTTATAGAATCTGTGAAGAATTTAATGGTGAAAGAACTTGGGGATCAACCGCTTTTTAATTGTTGTTTTAATCTCTTTTATATTTATGTTAAAAAATCTCAATCCCTTTTAGCTTTGTTGTTATTGCTAACTTTTCTTGCTTGCATATAAATTATAAACATTGATTTCACTATCGAATTCATTGGAGATGACTTCGGGTCATCTAACCATAATTATACTATCATCTCTCTGAAATAATTTTAATTTGATAGTAAAACGAAAAATATCAGTTCTCAAGAAATTAGGTGCTCAAGTGAGGAGGAGACAAATTAGTGTTACTCTCAAGTGATATTTTGCTCAAGCAATAACGATGAAAATTTTCCCATATAAGAAAAGTTATGTCATTCAAACGAGAAAAGTTTGCTCAAACAACGATAGTTTATGATGACGATGTATATACACACATACATATACACACATTATGCATACATATGGATCGTAGATGGTAAGTACGTGGGTGACCATGTATTCACATGTCAGCTCATTAAATGAAAAATATATTGACTTTACTCGATCACCTAAAGTAAAATGAGGTGATAAGAAATTTTATATATTATGCTTGAACTATTTTTAAGGGAAGATACATTAAGTGACCATTACATTATACAATTGGATTTAAATAAGGATTTTTGACAATATTGTAAGTGATATTGTTTATTAAAAATATTTTTAAAAAATACCTTCATTTTATTAATAATTTATATTTAGAATGTAGATAGTTGGTACTAGGAATAATATATATATATATATATATATATATATATATATATATATATATATATATATATTGTGATATATTATATATTTTATTAAATTATTTCATTATTGTATATTATCTATTTCTATAATTATAATAAATAAAATATATATATATATATATATATATATATATATATATATATATATATATATATATTGTGATGCATTGGATATTTTATTAAATTAATTCATTATTGTACATTCTGAATTGCTATAATCATAATAATACGAAAACAATTAAAGCTACAAATGGAGATAATAGGAATACATATGATGACATTTTTAAGAAAATTATGTGAGACCCTCGATGTTCTAATTTGACTTATAATAATTATATCTTTATATATTTTTCAAACATTCCTTATATACAATATATAACCAAATCTGACAAGAAGAATATAATAATTGGTTGTGGTTGGTATATAAGTTTTGATTGTTTACTATTTATGAATCGAAAGTCAGCAGAAGTATCGACATCACACGAATAAATTTCCTCAACATTTTGTCTGTGGTCGTCGTCAATTGCAAAAATCCCACTACCAACCCACCACCCTTCTCTTCCACAAACATCTTTACGTAACAATCAATACATCGTGCTTCATATATTCTTTACCACAATTAAATTCTACAAATTAGTACATATTTTTTAACAACTTTACATTTTATTTGTCTTTTTATAATTCTAAAATTTGTTATCTTTTTATTTATTTAAAAAACTATATTTTTTTGTTCTTACAGGTGTCATTTATAGAACACCATTTTTGGCAAACCTATATAGCTTGATAGGTTAAATATGTTACTGAAAAAGGAAATTAGAATATGATTGGGATTTTGTACTTTTAGTCAAAAATTTTAATATACTTTCTTTTATAATTAATGTATTTAGTATTTATTTTTTTATAAATTTAGTTTCTTGTTATATTATCTGGAGGTCGAAACACTTACATACACATAAGCACCCAACTAATCGACTTCTTAGTCGTCCCATTTCACATTCCTCAAATTAATTTACAACATCATTAAGTAAGTATTACACGATAATTATATGAAAATCACAATGAATAAAAAATTAGGTCTCATTGGACCATGTTAGCCCATAGTTCCAGAGATCCAAAACTATAGCTATAAATAGACAACTCTTTAGTAAAGAAGGTAATGAATCCTAACTCATAGCACTCATTCTCTTAAAATTGACTTGAGAGTTGAAATATTATTACATGTACTCTTCTCAAGAAAATCAAAAGAACAAGATCAAATATCATAAAAAATAACAATAAATATTTTGTAAAAGCATCCATCACAGAAAATAATTTGTTACTCTCGCAATAAATATTTGTGTAAGAATATTTTTTAAAAGCATCCATCACATAAAATAATTTGTTACTCTCGCAATAAATGAAAGTTAATTTTAAAATTATTAATGATTTAAGTAAATTCACATTTTTTTTTTCTGTTTTATAATAGATTGAAGAGTACTTCTTAATAAACTCATATTCGTTACATTAAACCCAACTTAGGAGGTCACAGTCTATCTTTCTTAATATGTCTTCAATATCCTTCAATTTTATTTTTCAAAGATTTAGGCAAGGCCATTGATAAGAACAATAAATTGATTTTGTTAAATCTCTGTGGTTATAATACATAGAGGTAACAGAAATATTAATTAAATAAATTTTATTTTGAGTTATAAGAGATAGGATAAATTTTTTACCAATCCTGTTCTATAAAATTTAATTAAATAATTAATTTACCAATCCGCAATAATATAAATAATAGATCATTTAAAAAAATCATACTTAGCATAATTTATATATAATTTTACAGTGAAAAAATATTATAATATTTGAAAATTAAATATTTTTCATGCAAACAAAATAGCTATTTACTAAAGACATAATTTACGTATAATATCTTGAATATTTTTTAACTAAAAAAAATTTATATTTCAATAACAATAAAAAATATATTAATTTTTGATTAAAAATAGCACATAAATACGTAAAAAAGGTTTATCTAGTGGAATTATCTATTCAGCATGATTATAAATGAGTTTTTTGACGCAAGAAAAGCAAGTTTTCTTCTCACAAATCAGTCGCAGCTACACTCATTATTGTCTCACTCACAGTAACAGTCATCTTTCGTTAATCATTTTCTTTTGGAATTGGTTCTCACAAAATGTTAGTTTTTTAAATGTGAAAAATAAAGCTTTATTTGAATTGTATAATGAAAGTTGATCAAATGAAAATAAAAAGAAAAAAGAGAGAAAGAGGTAAGAAACAAATTTAAAGAAATATAGTTTACATCAAGAAACTGTCTCTTTTATTTTTATTAATTTATTGCTGATAAAAAAAAGTTTAAATCAAAAGAAATAAATAAAATGATATTAGAGTTTTGTTTACAGAGTTGTAGTGAGTTTTTATATTATATATACTTGGTTAAGAGAAAAAATAAATAATAACGACATGTTTTTTTTTGTAAGAAAAAAAAAGGAAATAGAAAAATATTTTCTAGATGAAAAAATCTATTTACTTTTTATTTTTTTTTTCTAATTCAATTTTTAATTTTCGCCCTTTTTTTTCCTTCGTTTTAGATATACATGCTTAATGTCCACTCATATTTTAAACTAGTTTGTCTTGGGGTAAAAAATAGTGCTTTGATTTGGGAGTGAATACAACTTTTTCCACTTACCATGTGTCATCACTTTGTTGATAACATAACCATCACGTTGTTGATTCACACTAAATAACATAATTTCATTACAACATTTTATTATTAGTCTTTGTTAAACATATTATATTTGTTACATAATCAAGTTATATTAAACCGATAATATTTCAGACTATTTATTAAATAATTTTTTTTCAATAGAAAAGTAAAGGTTTTATATACATATTTGATCAATTTCAATTATTCTATCTTTTTCTTTAAAAGTGATTGTTTTTCCTTTCTTGTTTTTTAGGTGTTTAAATCTTTCTTTTATCATGAAAATCTATAGTTCAGATACTATGATCAGTGTTTGGTTGTTATTTAGGAATGACACTAAATCATAGAATTATATGCATGACTTTTTAACCAGGTTTCTCTTCTTTATAGTCAAATATTATTTTATTGTGTAGTTTTCTTAACATTTTTATTATAAGATAAGTCCTTTATCTCTTATAGCATTTAGGAAATGACTTTTTTGAGTGTTGTGTTTTTTACTAGTAGATCGAATATTATTTTGTTTCTAAACTTTCAATTTTTGAAAATATTTTCTCTTTAACTTTTTTAAAATTCGTGCCTTAATTTGTAAGATTTTGTTTCAGACTTTTGATTTCTTCATTCATGTTTGTATTTTAATTTGATGTTTTCTTTATAAGATTGTCTAACTGTCCAAATATACTTGATTTTCAAAACCTTGACTTTGTTAGTCACAATTTTCAAACTTTTCTTTAATAGTTTTATAAATTTTTGAAAATCAAAAGCTGCAAAGATAAAATATATCTTTTCTCTATATTCTTCATATATCTTTTCTCTATTTTCTTCATATGATTGTTTACATGTTGTGTTATCTATGTCATATATGTGTTTTTTTTATTTTTCTTTCTTAGATTCTAACAAATCAAGATCTTCCCAAGTTGATATGAAATTTCTCTTCATCTTTTAATCTCTTGTTCTCTTAGTTTGAACACTTTTACCTTATATATGTTTTATTTTCTTTGTACTCATAGCACATCGTTGGTTTCTTTCTTTTAAAATTTTTCATTTATACTTTGATGCATCATTCTATATTTGTAGTCTCATTTTTTTCTCCACATCTTGTTTAACTTCTTCTTGAGAAAAGAGAATTCATCTTCCTTATCTAATTCAGCTTCATTTGAGGAGTTGTTTGATGCTTCTTTTATGTTGAAAGTTTTAGTATATGATATCCTCTTTTATTGTTGAGTGTTCAACGTTAAATAAGACTACAAATGTAGGGTTTAGGGTTTATTGTTAAGTGTTTAGGGTTTAGAGTTACACATGTTTTTTTCTTAGATGTTTTGTTGCAACACAACTTCATGTAATTTGAGATATTCAGAAGTTCCTCCAAGAAAATATTATCAATATTTTTTAAGGCACAAAGAGTAATAACATGTGACCTCCATTGTTTAGACAAGCTTCTAAGGATTTTGTTAACATAATCATAACTCTCATAGTTCCTCCCTAATAGTGTAACTCATTTAGGAGAGTTTGTAATGGAATGGATATGGTTTCAATGTTTTTGTCATCTTTCATGTTAAACAACTCATAAGAGCGAGACAAGATACTAAGTATAAGGAATCGTTCATAACTATAACAACTCATAAGAGCGAGACAAGATACTAAGTATAAGGAGTCGTCCATAACTATCAGTTATAACTTTTAATGAATGTAATATCAAATACAAGTATTCATAATTGTTACTTTTGACAATGAATATTAATAAACAAAGTGAATATAATAAATAATTCTCAAAAAAATAATATATAATGAAAACCTTCTTGTATAAGTGTAACTTCATGAAGTAAAAGATTACAAGATTTTTCTCCCTGACATACCAAGACTAAAGAAAATATAAGTGTATTGGTTTTTTTAAGAGAGTAGAATTGTATTTGTGTGTTAAGATGTGTACGAATTGTTGGAGATTCCACATTAACTAGATATTAGAGCTTTCATTGTATATAAGTGGGTGCAAACCTCAACCCTATGAGCCGGTTTTATGGGGTTGAGTTAGGCTTAAAGTTCACTTCGTAATATGGTATCAGAGTCATTTTCGAGCCTATCCTAGCGAATGTTTGTGTTGGGCCTATTGTGCCACCCGCTATCGGGCCGCTATCGGACCACCCATAATATATAGTCCCACGCACGAGTTGGTAATCTCAGTGTGAGGGGGGTGTGTTGGAGATCCCACATCGACTAGAGATTATAGCCTTTCATTGTATATAAGTGGGTGCAAACCTTAACCCTATGAACCGGTTTTACGGGGTTGAATTAGGCTTAAAGTTTACTTTGTAATATGAATACTACATATATTTAACACGATATTATAATAAAAAATAACCATTTTAATTTTTGATTATATTTATCATCATAAAAAAATTGAACACAAAGTTTGTCTAGTACTACTAAGGGATCCATTTAGATCTTAACTATGTATATGCCTGAAATTCGTCTAAGCTATTAAATGTGGAATGATGTGTTGGTGATTGATGTGGTGGTGATGTTATCTTAGTTACCATTCTAGTAAACTCTATTTGATGTAACGTAGGTTGATGTTGTGTTATCATGGTGAGATTTAATTCTGGAATGTTTTGCCATCATTTCTATGACCCGTGCCATGTGTATTGCTGTCGATAATCATCATCACCATTCCTAGTGTTCTCCGTCGATTCAGCTCTCACATTCCTTTCAATACATATATATATTAACTTATATTTATAAAGAGATCAAATTTAGATTTGGATAAAAGAATGAATTACTTATTGTTCTTACTACTTCCGCAATATATAGTCTTCCATCTTCTGTCATTAATTACTTTAAATCATATTTCTTAATATAAATTTATTAGATCTTATCTTCATACATAATTTGAAATTTAATACATATTTGACTAATTAAATTCCAGCAACCACGTTGCTAATAATTTAGAATTTAATAATAATATGTATAATTTTAAATTTGAAATGTTAAAATTTACAAAATTAAAAATTTAAGATTAAGCTTATAAAAATGGAAAAATATTGGGAGTCCAAATCACACTACCAGTTGGCAATCCACTAACAAGTTGGGAGTGTCCCTCTTCGATGAACCTCACTACACATTCATTGGATGTTATAAATACTATTTTATAAATGTGTACTATTAATATAAAATTATTTAATTGGTCATCGGAGTTTCATAACTTTTTTTTTCCTATTTTAATGTCTATATTTAAAACAAATATTTTTTAGTTTTTATATAGATAAACTTTTTAAAATACTATTATTTGACACATTGGAAAGTGTAAAGTTTGATAGTTAAATATGTTCCCTAAAAAGTGAGCTACCCTAATAATACCTTTTTAAGGTTGTTCAAATTAAAAGCCTTTAAATCTAATAATTTTGTTGTCAGGCCTAATAAATTTATTTTAATTATTATCAAAAGATTAAATAGTCTTACATTAACACTGATAATATTTTTTATAGTGTTGTTCAATAATATTATATATATATATATATATATATATATATATATTATCTAATTATTTTAATAAATTCAGGAATGACAAATTAAATCTCTTTCACTGAATATTATTCAAATTATCTTGATTTTAATATTGAATTCTCGTATTGATTGAATATTATTCAGATTGGCTTGATTTTGATATTAAATTTTCGCATCGACTAAGCATAAGTATAAATATAAATAATATTCTTTTTAATTATATATGGAAATCTATTTATTCTGTCTTTCTTTTCATATTTACTATTGTTTTAATATTTGTTTTCATTTTAAATAACTATAAAAAATAACTTAAATATCTTTAATTTCTTATATAATTTTTTTTTATGAACTTTGATTTAGTTCTTTGGTAACTTACTTTTATAATACATATTTAGCTATTTTTATTCTTTTATTCTTTTATATAATTATTTAATTTTTCTCTAATTGTTAATTCAAAATCTGATTTGATATTTATGTAGTTGTAAATTCTTTCTTAACATTAAAAAAGTATTTTTAATAATATTCTATTTTTATTTTTATAAAAATTATGTAACTAACATTTATAACAATAAAAAAATGGATAGAAGTATATTCATTATTCAATAAGGATTAACATGAATTTTTATTTCAAATTTGTTTGGAAATATTTCCTGAATAAGTGTTTAAAATTAGTCCAAACCTATTTTAAAAAGAAAAAACTACACTTGCTTTTCTTGTCCAATTTAAACTTTTGACGATATAAATCAGGCTAAGTTTGTGGCTAGCAAAACTTCCAATGACTTTACCACTTCTTATTGCTCCCAGTGCAAATAAGATACGAATATTCTATACAAAAATAGAAAACACTGTTATATGAAAATTTCAAATTTTCTCTATTTAATATTTAACCAAACAATTCAACAAACAGTTTTCACCTTTTTCTTACATTAGACCTTCTAAAATTCTAGAAATGTATTTACTTTTATTTCATTTTCTCCTAACTTTCCACCTAACTTAAAATTTCTTTCTAATTTTTTTACTTTCAATTTTTTTAATTCAAACAATTACATTTTTCATACTCTTTTAATTGTTTTTTTCCCACTCATAAAGTACATACATGATATATCACCAAAAGTGATCAAAATGGTGCAATTTATTTTCAATATTACACAAATGGACAAATGCAGAAAAAATTATAAAAATGGACATTTATAAGTCAAAGTTGTAGACAACATCAATTAAATATACTAATGTGTCACTTTTTTTAATTAAAGTTGACAATCAGATTAACAACTTCAGTTTAAATAATTTGTGAAGAAATTGAACACGAGATTGATTACTTTAACGTATTTTATCTAAATTAAAGTTACAAATTCAATTGGCAAATTCAGTTGAATTATTTTTAAATAATTAATATTTTTTAAATTTAAAACTTTATATAATAATAATTTAAAATTTCTTTAAAATTACATGAAGTGAATAATAATATTGTGAAAATTTATATTTTATAGATAAATAATATTAAAAATTAAAACTAAATTTCATTTTGACAAAAAATAAAGTTACCTTAAATTAAGTTGAATTAAAAATAGGTTGTGTAATAAATATAAAATATTTAGTACTTTTTAAATATTGTTTAAATTAAAAATATTTTTGTTTTAAAAAATTGAAATTATGTTTGTGAAGTAGTGTTTATAGTTGATACAATTTTAAATAAAAGGGGTAGCGTTAATATTTATAAAATGATAAATAAGTACAATTTATACATGACTAGAAAATAGAAGTGTAGGAAAAGTTGTCATCTATGAGAAACTCTACCACAAGGTGGTCTTCTTTGTTGTCTTTGTGGTCGTCCTTGTGGTTGTTGTTCAGATGGAATATTAGGAGGGGGTGGAGTGGAATATCATCGTCAATGTCTTCTACTTTACTATCCTCACTCTAATTTCCGAACACCTGTAAAGACATTGTTGGTCGATAATACTGCATGGATAACATTAAATTGTAAGCAGATGGTGCGGGGGTCATGGTAAAGGTTGTAAAGGGATTTGTTGAACCAACAAAAAATTGTTGTTGAGATGAAAATGTTAAGTAGTTGAAAGATGGTTGATGGAATGACAATAGAAATGACATGTGAGGTTGATCCTTATTAAAAAAATATAATAGAAAAATATTTATAACATCTTAAAAAATTATTCATATATAATACAATATAGAATATTCATAAGTAATAGAAATATATAAAAATATTTATATATAATGTAATGTAAAAATATTGCCCTGAACTTGTCAACCGAATTGTCAACTTTAATTTAGATAGAATACACTGAAGTTGTTAATCCCGTGTCCAATTTCTTCACAATTTTTTTAAACTGAAGTTGTCAATTCGGTTGACAACTTTAATTAAAAAAGTGACATATTGGTAGATTTAATTACCAATAACAACATTGACTCAAATGTCAATTTATGTAATTTTTTCTCCATTTACCCATTTGTGTAATATTGAAAGTAAATTGCACCACTTTAGTCAATTTTCCTATATATCACTTTAATTTCAAAGCAAATAAACAAGATTAATCTCATTTCACTTAAGTTATTAATCTCTTTTTCTGTGGTTTTCTTGTTTTCTTTTGGTTACTTTTTCTCTCTTTCTTACTACTCTCTCTTCGTCTTTTATTTTTTTCCTTTTTAATTTTTCACTTGCTTTTTTGGTTCTCTCCCTCATGCTTTATTGTCTTTCCTGTCTGGATATCTTCGCAATCTCTTTTACTATTTTGCAAGAAAAAATTGTTAACCACACTAAAGAAATTTCTCTATTTATACTTAAATAAATATATAATTTGTTTATGTAAAACTTTAATACTACGTTTAATGTAATACCCTAAGCACCTCTCCTCCTTAATTTCTTTTAGAACTAATTCTCCCTATTTTATGTAGATACAAAATAGACACTTGTGGAAGCAATAAGGAGACAAAAGAAAATAGAGCTAAATAGAATAATGACACCTTTAACGTGGGAAAACCTTCACTATGAAAGTAGGATTACAATATTTTTTTCTCCCACTCTATGAGGATAACACTTAATCTTACCTAGAAATAATGGAATACAAAGTCTCTCTAGCATCTCACTAGGATTTCTAATCTGACATTATGGTGGATATCTATTTTATCATTTACTCTCTATGTTGCTATCCTCCTTTGCTTGCATCTCTTCCTCACAAGTTCCTTTTATATAAAGAATGAGAGGAAGACTTCTTCATAAAGAGATAATGGATAAGTAATGTTTTGTCACATTTTCAAGATACCTTGAAATACTATCTTCAACTTTCTAGGTTGAACTTCAAAGTCTTCAATAGAGATATAATTCCAAGACTTTGGAATGTCCATCAATGAATATACTCAATGGATCAATATTAATTGGTCATGGTCTCCTAGTAATTAAGGAGGGATTCCCAACATATATATATATATATATATATTTCCCTCTCCCTTCTCTCTTCATTTTTTTTTCTAATTTCCATCTGTTCCAAAATCTAATCGCATAATGTAGTAGGTGAGGAATCATGGTACATTTTCTTAGGATTTGGTCATCAATCATTGAGCAAAAAATTAAAATGTTTCTCTCAACTTGTTTTACGACATACTGAAATTTGGATTTGAAGTGGTTTCCTTTTGGAGCTGAAATATCCACCGGTATAAAGAATTTAAGGTAAGAGAAGCTATTTGTGTTTGAATAGAACCTCATGTCAGGGTAATTGATTTAGATAATAAGTTAATATGAAAACTATATTATGTATGTTTAAGTATATAATTATTTAAACTGAATTTGAATGGTTTTTAGTGTATAGAATTGATTGAAGAAAGATGCACTAGTGTAGAAAACGCTTTCTACAACAATATATTAGGTTGGTTAAATGAGAACCGGTGGTGGCATTTTTGCAAATATTCTGTACATATTACACCGGTTGGATAGCGGAACTGGTGTAATATACTGGTGTAATACTTAAATTTTTTTAAAACTTTTTTGTTGCTGTTAGCATGGATATTACACCCGTTCCCAACACTTCAAAATTTAAAATATTTTTTTCTTTTATTTTAACAATTGTATACTACACCGATGGGACCATCCAACCGGTGTAATATATACTACCTAGAGCAAAAAAAATAAAATTAAAAATTTTAACTCTAGGCAACATATACTACACCAGTTGGATGACCCAACCGGTGTAATATGTAGTGCCTCAAAGGGAAAAAAATTTAAAAGTTTTTAAAAAGGTATATAACACTGGTTGAGGGGTACAAACGGTGTTATATACCATTCTTAGTAAAATATATATACATATATACATACATATATATATATATATATATATATATATATTACATCGGTTATTACTAAGAACCAGTGTAATATAATTTTTTTACCCTATTTTCAAGCTCGCGCCTCACTACTCATTCGCGATACTCTACTCTTTTGGCTCCATTCTGCTGCTTTATCTTACACCGTTGTTGTTCATTCGCACTACTATTTGCCTTCGTTTTCACTCAACCTCCATTTTTTTTTGTGCCTCCATTTTTCTTCCTCCACCGCTGCCCTCAACTTCGTTTATCTCCACTTCGTTACCACCACCCCTTCAAAAATTTCCTTCTTCTTCGTAGCCACTGGTCCTTCATTTCCTTCACGGCCACCACTCTTCCTCTTCGGTGTCACCGTTCTTCCTCTTCTTTGCCACCAATCCTTCCGCTGCTTCGCCTCCATAGTTGCACCACATTGCACTCGCGACCAAGGTGAGTTTTTTTATTATCAAATATTGTAATTTTATTTTTAATTTTTAATTTTAACTTTAGTTTTAATTTTAATTTTAATTTTATTTTTAAATTTAATTTTAGTTTTAGTTTTAATTTTAATTATTAATTTAGTTTTAATTATTTATATAGATAATTTTGTTGCTACCACATTACTTTCACTACCACCACCACAACTTATTAGTTCACGCTCCAGGTTAATTTTTTAATTTTCAAACATGTTAATTTTAAATTTAATTATTCATTTAGTTCACAATTATTTATATAGATGATTAGTTTTATTTGTATTTGAAATATATTGTATTATGTTGAACGTCTTGGTATTGGGTTCGGAGATGATCGATCCTCGGCAATTTGTAATGTGTTTTTTAATGTATTATGTTTGAAATATATTGTTGTTTTAATGTTTATACGTTGAACGCTTTGGTATTGAGTTTGGGGGTGATTGACCCTGAACAACTTGTATTGTGTTTATATCAACTAAAAATTAGTTGATATTGATAGATTAGTTTTTCTATTACATAGTCATGAATCAGAGTTGGATAAATGAGATTCGTATCAGTGATGTATATGAATATGGCGTCGAAGAATTTCTAAAATTTGCTCAATGGAATGTAGAAGTTGCAAATGGAAGTACTTTTGTCCATGTGAATTGTGTGAATGGGGGACAATTAGAAGTTAGGTTGATAAGAGAACATGTTCTCTGTGATGGTTTCTTGAAAAATTATATAAAGTGGATATAGCATGGGGAATTTGTAGACGTAACACCTCTATCTGACGGTCAATATTCTAATATACATACATTTTGAAGGAGGACATGATTCAAGATATTGGACAAGATAGTTTCCAGCAAGCACACATGTGTGATTCATTGAAAGATGAGTATGAAACACCTTTTTATCCTGGTTGTTCAAGTTTCACACGTTTTTCAACAATATTAAAATTATTTAATATTAAGGCAAGAAATGGGTGGACCCATAAAAGTTTCACTGAGTTGCTCGAGTTGTTGCATGAAATGCTTCCAAAAGATAATACATTTCTCACTCGTCATTATGGGGCAAAGAAGATATTGTGTCTGATGGGTATGGAGTACAAGAAAATGCATGCATGTCCTAATGATTGCATGTTGTATAGAAAAGAGTTTGAATCATTGCACAAGTGTCCAAGATGCGGGGTATCACAATACAAAGTGAATGATGATGAGAGTCAGGAAGATTATGTGAAAAAGGGTCCTTTTGCAAAAGCATTATGGTATCTTCCAATCATTCCTTAATTTAAACATTTGTTTACCAATGTTAATGATGCAAAAAAACCTCAAGTGGCATGCAAATGGAAAAAAATATGATGGATTGTTACGACATGATGTCGATTCACCGCAATGGAAGAAAATTGATTCTTTGTTTCCTAAGTATGGGAGTGATCCAAGAAATCTTAGACTTGGTCTTACAACAGATGGTATGAATCCTTATAGTAATTTAAGTAGCAAACATAGTTTGTGGTCAGTTTTAGTCATTATTTATAATTTGTTGTATTGGTTGTGTATGAAGAGAAAATATATGATGATATCAGGACCAAGACGAAATGACATAGATGCTTACTTAAGTCCATTGATCGAAGACTTGAAGTTTTTATGGGATCAAGGAGTTGAAGTATTTGATATATATGAGAAGGTAAATTTCAATTTGCGGGCATTGTTATTTTGCACCATTAACGATTTTCTAGCATATTGGAATTTGAGCAGTTACAATGTTAAAGGACACATTGTTTGCCCGATATGTGAAGAGAACACAAGTTATCATCAACTAAAACATGGGAGGAAAACTTCTTACATTGGGCATCGAAGGTTTCTGAAAAACGTAATCACCCTTATTGTAGGTTAAAGAAAGCTTTTAATGGATCTTAGGAGGACAAAATTGCACCTTCACCCTTAACTGGCGAGGAAGTGTACAACCGAGTTTGTAATGTGAATTTGACTTTTGAAAAAACACAGAAGAAAAACATTGTGAAAAACATCTAGAAGAAGAAATTCATATTCTTTGAACTTCCATATTGGTCAAAGTTAGATGTTAGACATTGCATAGATGTAATGCATGTGGAAAAAGATGAATGCGATAGTATAATTGGCACGTTGTTGAATAATGACTTACATTTTGCGTTAATAATGTAATGGAAATAAAAAGATCTATACAAATATGGGAATTTTGTTAGAAAGTGCTAAAGAAGGAGTAAATCGTCAGTACTTTTTTTGGTAACCTAATAATCGGTATTTGAATTTGTAATACTGTTTAACACAACAAGAAAATCATTAATTAAAAACCAATTTTAGAGGCCAAAATAATTAGTTGCTACAGTGACTAAATTAGAGACCATTTTGGAGACTAAAAAATTTTTGGTTTCTAAATTAGTTTCTATTATTGTTAAATGGTTTCTAAATTGGTATCTAATTAGCTACCAAGGTTTTTGCTACCAAATTTAGAATCTAAATAATTGGTAGTTAAAACCTTGGTAGCTAATTA
>Ga0123342_1004230_pt1 | contig 22149 bp, 15 predicted proteins | sample Turbeawhitnodule_FD_89960 | JGI IMG/M metagenome (GOLD analysis project Ga0123342, IMG submission 89960) | Root nodule microbial communities of legume samples collected from Mexico - Turtle bean Mexico white nodule | ecosystem: Host-associated > Plants > Roots > Nodule | place: Mexico: Nepantla... | reverse complement strand
TTCAAGGTCATTCTCTTGGTTGTTGTGTAAGTGATCAAGGTGTGGTTGCTTAGTGGATTTCCTCAGGGTTTCTGAGAAGACTGGATGTAGCTCTGGGTTTGGAGTGAACCAGTATAAACAACTATATACAATCTTTCTATCTCTAACTCTTTAAATTCAGTTTTATTTTGTTGTTTGCTGGTATAAACAACCGATTGTTTCTGCGAAACAACCGATTGTTTTTCTGGTACTGCAGCTTTTGCTTGTTGTTTTGGCTAACTGAATTTCTGAATCAATTGTTTCCTGAGATAAATTCATTCTTGTTTTAAAAGTTTATGAAAATCTTCTTTAAACAATTCACCCCCCCCCTCTAGTTTAAAGCCATCTATTCTAACATGTTCTAGTCTTCTTTTTCATCGTGGCCCTCGAAGTTCTAAGGTCCTTATATTACTGACTGAAAGTGTCATGGTTTGGACGAATTGGCCAACTTCGCCAGCAAGTTAGCCCATGAATTTTGTTCCCTAGGACATGCATGATTTCAAAGGAATCAAACTCTTCTAATAGATACCCGACACACCATAGATAGCGGGCTAAGTGTGGATCTTTAACTTGGCAACTTGACCTGCTAAGAAATGAATCATTTTTCGCCATTAAGAGGTGAACTCCCATTTCTCTGGCTAGTAGCATGTCTACAATCAACGTCTCGTACTTTGCTTGGTTATTAATAACCTTGAATGAGAAGTTTAGCGATTGTTCAACTTCCCTTCAGATTAGTGGAACCATCCACCAAGAGCATCCACTTTGAACTTCCCTTTTTCTCTACTGGTGGGGGTGAGCTAAGCTACAAAATCCTCCAGAATTTTCCTTTTAATAGGTCCTTGAGGTTCATAACGTAAGTTAAATTCCAAAAGTTCTATGGACCAATTCACTAGCCTCCCTGCTATTTTAGGTTTCCTCAATACTTGATTGATTGGAAGATCTGTCTTCGCGACCACTTCATGACTGTGAAAATAATGGTGTAACTTTCTCGTTGTGATTACTATGACTAGGGCAACCTTTTTTATAAGATACATTACTTATGAAATATATAAGATTATGCTTTCCTTCAAGGTCTTTAACAAGAATCGTGCTCAGAGCATGGTCGGTCATTGTGACGTATAACTGCAAAGGCTTCTCCTGAACTAGTTTGCTCAAGATGGATGGATTGGACAAGTAGTCCTTTAATCTAATAAAAGCTTATTCACATTCATCCGTCCAAATGAAGCAATCATTATTCTTTAGACAATGAAAGTATGGAAAGCTTTTATCTCCTCTTGTGGAGAGAAAATGAGATAAGGTCGCCATACAATCAGTCAATTGCTAGACTTGTAGTAAATAAAAGGCTGAAAATACGAACAAAGATTGGTTTCCTGAGGCAAACAAATGTTAGTGATCACTGTCTATAAGGACTTATCCACAATGTATTGTACAAGTTTTCGAGGATACAACAAGAACTTTTTGGATAATACCAAAGATTAGAACTAACAAGTAAACTCCTTTAGAGTAAAAACCCAAAACACTAGAAAGTTAAAGAAAAGAATAAAGAAGTGAAAAAGAAGAGAAGAAGACGTGAGAGAGATAATATTGAATAGGCATAGGAAACCCCTATTTATAAAGGGAGAAGAACCCAACCCAACAACCAAAATGGAACAGTTCCTTGAGATTGATCGCTGGAATCGGAGGAAGAACATGGAACATGGACTTGCAATGTTCAGAATCAGAGGAGGAACGTGGAACATGGACTTGCAATGTTCCAGAGATTTGTTCCGATCTCAATGGCACCAAATTTGGAACCGAAACTGAAGGCAAATGGAAAACCAAAGTCATCTAAAAAATCACAAATTCTTCCACAATGTTCTGAGATTTCTACAACTTCTTCTTCGACTTCTGCAATATATATGTTTCTCGCGTTTGATTTACAAGAGGACTTCCCCAATATTAGTGGAGCTCCTCATGTTAATAATTATCAAACACTTATATGGATTTGCCTTTATACCACGCTCATTGAGTAACAACCCTAGGAACTTTCTAGCCTTAACACCAAACACACATTTTTCTGGATTCAACTTTAAGTGATACTTACTAATTGTGGAGAAGAATTCCTCTAGATCGGAATTGTGTCACTCGGACTCCAAAGATATTACTACCATGTTATCCACATGTGCTTTCTTGTTCCTGTCCAACATTGGTTGTAAGATCTTGTCCATTAAACCCTAATATATTGCCTCAACGTTCTTCAACCCAATAGGCATTACCTTATAGCAATAGTTGGTTACCTCAACCATAAATGTTGTATTTTCCTCATCCTCGAGATGGAGGCGTATCTAGTTATACTCAAACTGAGACATTGTCTACCAGCGCATCTATGTTAAGAAGGGGATGGGTGTCCTTCAGACAAACATTGTTTAGGTTTGTGATGTCCTCACAGATTCTCCATTTCCCGTTCACCTTTTTAATCATAACAACATTAGCTAACTATTCCAGGTATTGGATCTCCCATATGTGTTTTCCTTCCAAAACTTCCTTGTTTCTTCCTTCAACACCTCTCGCTTCTCCTCCCCAAATCATCTCTGCCTTTGAGCAACAGTTTTTTCTCTTGGATCAACGGATAGGTGGTGACATGGGAAGTTTAGATCGATGTTTGTTATATCGATAATCGACCAGGTGAAAGTAGGAAGGTTCCTTTGCAGCACTTCTAAAATCCTCTTTTCCATGGCTTTTATAATGACCACATCAACTCGAAGTTTCCTTCCCTCGCCCATGTCAACTTCTTTGATGTCTCTTACCGGTATTGGATTTCTATCTCCATGCATAATCATTGGGTCCATATCTCTATCTCGATCCTCCGAAAGAGTAGAAATTGAGTAAGTGCCTCTTCGGGCCTGGAGGCTATTTTCATAACACTTTCTTGCTACCTTTTGGTCTACCTTCATTGTTGCCACCCTTACATCTAAGCTAGGAAATTTCATTTTCAAATGCTTTGTAGAGATTACCGCCCCCAACCTATTGAAAGAAGGTTTCCCTATCAAGAGGTTGTATGGCAAAAAGGCATTAACAACTATATATTTTACTATTATTATACTAACCAAATTACCTTATGAAAAAATAGTCCTCAACTCCACATACCCCTGAACTTCCACTTGATCGCCCGCAAATCCCACCAGAACCCTGTTAAATGTTTGTAATTGTTCTCGAGGTATTTGAAGCCTTGGAAACGTATCTTAAAACATGGCATTCACGGAGTTTTCTTGGTCCACAAGGACTTTATGGACATTTCTTCCCATCATGATTACATAAAGCCCTATGGGATCATCTTCATGTTCAACAACACCTTCTAGGTCAGTGTTCAATAAGTAAATTGTAGGTGAAGGGGACATTTCTACTGTGTTTACCGATAACATCACCCTCGAGTACCTATTTCGACATGAGCCGGTTACACCTCCACTCAGAAATCCTCTTGCAATCATTTTGAAATCTCCTAGTATAAGAGTCTCGTGCTCGGACACACTTGTCGGGCGATCATGTGCCTTTTTGGCCTTTGTCGACCTCACGTATCACTGTAATCGTCCATCTACCGCCAACTTTGCAAGTTGATTGGTTAGCATGTAACATGTTTCGGTATCACGATTGTGCCTCTGATGGAACTCGCACCAAACTCCTTTATTATGCCTGAGGGAACAATTAGTCTTCTATGAAAACTTTAATTTTCTTGTAATTTTCGCATCTGCTAGAATCTATATTTTGGGAACTATCAATGGGAGATACTTAGGCCATCTCAGATCTTGCCTACTCTTTTGGGCCACATATGGTACATAACGGCGATCACCATGTCTTCCCTGACCGTTCTCGTCCTCTCTAGGTTTCCATCTTGTCTTCCTTTCGCCACTAGTTTCTTTGAATTTTTGCGGTTGCTGCCGCTTTTCTTTTGTCCTCTTAAACTGCATCACTTCCTTTGCTTCAATATGGGATGTTGCCCTGACTCGTACTTCGGTCATGGACTCGGCCTTATTTCGTATTAGCGACTCGCTGAAAGGATTTGCTCTAAGCTCATTTAGGAAGGCATCAACAAATAATCCTCACTAGGAGGGTTTATCTTAACAAATATTTCAGAGAAACGATTGAGATAGTTCTTGAGGGGTTCGCCTTCTTGGTATTTGACGTCAAACAAATCAATAATTTTAGGGGGCTTCACTTTGTTGGTCGCAAATTGCTTTAAAAACTTTTGAGAGAAGACCTAGAATGAAAAGATCAACCCATCCAATACATTACTGAACTACTATAAAGCAATTCTAGTGAAGGCCCCGACAAACATTTTACATTGGAATGCGTCTGAGCCACTTAAAATGAGCATTTGTACTTTAAAAGCCTTAAGATGAAGCTTTGGGTCCTCGATTCTCAAGAATGGAGTGACTTTCGGTACCATGAAACTGGACGACACATGTTCATCTATAATGTTATGCGTTAAAGGTTGTGGATCAGCTAGAGGGTGAATTGGAAATGATGTCCATGTTGTGTCATATGCTTTCGGACTGAAGTCTGCAATTCCTCACTAACTTTTTACAACTCCTCATGAGCTTTTAAATTTTCTTCCATGAAATGACGGGACATATTTGCTTCCTCTCACAATCGCTCCTGCTCTCCTCTAGCCTTTTCCGCTCTCCTTCTTGCCTCCTCGTTATCCTGTTATAATTGTCGTATGGTTTGTAATATCTTCTGCATTGTGGGAGTGTGGGCAACTTCCTCCTGTTGTAGTGTTTATCTTCTACTCCTCATGTTTCTATAAAGATGGTGTTGGAACCAAGCAAAAGCTCTCCCACGACTCTCTTGTGGAGATAGGAAAGATTTTACGGGCACCACGGTGGATACCAAAATGATCTACTATAAGAATCTTAGGTGCCTAGGCCAGTCACTCATCATTTTTTTTTTTTGTCTCGGTTTCATCCTCTTACCCCTTTATACAATCATCTTTCTTGTTCTTAAGGATGTAATTGCCCTTGTTATTGTCTGGATACATTACCTTTATTTCTCCTTATATTCTGGCCATCAATCCTGATTGTCAGCTATATTAATGGGCTATTAATGATATTTTTTAACGCTTGAATTGTATCAGATCATAAATGGTAGTGCCTACATTCCCCATTAATAGGCAGTGATAGTTAAGGCATTCGTAGTTAAGATGATCAATTAAGACTCGCTATATGACTGAGGCTACCGATGATCAATCCGTCCATGAATCTGGACGACTCACAGTCCCCCAGTCTCGAGTTGAGGAATAAGAAAAGGTTTATCAAGAATCATCTTAATACCCTAAATAATAGGTTTGACTATGAACCTGAACGACTCAGAAAGAAATTAAGTCAATGTTCAATGAGAGAATATAAATTGATAAACACCAAATTAATAAGTTATGTATGAAAACAAAATTGAACAAAAATTATCTTTGATCAGTGATGACTTTCTAGGACAAGTGCACAACGTTGTCAGAAGTAATAATTTGTCCTTAAGGACGGATATCAATCCCACAAGGAACAGTGAATTATCAAGTACAATAATCACTAAATATAAAACAAAATAATAAAAAGAGTGTTGAATTGATTGTGTTGGCAATGATCAATAAGAAAACAGACAAAGAATTGATTGCTTCAAGTGGAAAAATAGGGATTAGGTTTTATCTCTCTCACTCTCATGTATTTTGATTAGCATGTCAACTTTAAGTTCTTTGATTGAAATTGATGCTCATAAAAAGTTCATTTATATCGATGTCTCGCATATAAAATTCTTAAGAATGTCTCCTAAATATCAATTTCTCGCATATTTATAAAAATAACTTAAAATCACATCCGGACGTTTATCAAGAATCATCTTAATACCCTAAAAATACCTTTCTGTCATATTTAAGATTCTCAATTTGTCATGAAAATTTAGAAGTAAAACAACAATACCAATAATCAATCAAGAACAAAATATTATATCATATTAAATATCATCTCAATACATACGAGTTCGGGCATATTACTCCCAAACCTAAAGGGTAGAATTAGCCACACATAGTACCTTTCATTCTCCTAATTGGGTTACAATTCACTTTATGGTGTTTTCCTCTTAATCTAGCACCTTAAGGTTGTTCCTTTAGCTCTCATTTAACCTAATTTACAAGGGTTAAGTGACTTCCTACATCGCGCTAATGGGCTAAGTGATAAAACATAAAAAAAGGCTCAATCTGTATAACGCATCCTCGCTTTAGCGAGAATATCTCGCTTGAGTGAGAAGGGTGGTGATTTCCGAAAATGTTACTGGAACATTCTCGCTTGAGCGAGAATTCTTGTTGCAAAGTTGACTTTTTCGACGCTTTTATGCATTATGAGACCGTCCAACTTTCTCTTTTTAGCTTAGATCATCCTTTTTTAATCCAAATCTCCATTTTTTCCTAGAAACTTGCAATTAACACCAATTTTGGAAATAAAACACTCTTATTCAAATAAAGATCATAAAAAATATATTAAAAAAACTGAAATTAGGCACTTATCAATGGGAAAAGGACATGAGAGAAATTTTGCAAGAGATGTTTTGTAATATAACATGCAACCTTCTCATTTCAACGATTTTTACAAGTTACATTCCTGCACTTGGTTTTCTCATCAGGCACATTATAGCATTTCTGTATCGAGTTATTGACAATTTGCACTAAAAAAACTGACGGAATGAATTTAGTGGGGTTAATTTGTAAGTATTAGCTGCTGCAATGAGTGATACCTATTATGCAGCTGGATGATGTTTACTAAGCTCATTCTTGTTTTCATTTTGGCCGTCTGCAAAATTTAACAACAGCTAAAAGCAAGTAGAATATACTCTCTTCTTTTTTTGGATAAAGAGTATAACATTCTTTTAATTATTCTACCCAAATAGTATACTGCGATGAACTTAGAGTCCTCCTTTTGTATTATTCTGTTGTTTTTAATCAAGAAAGTGAAGATTAAAGCTGGATCTGTTATTCTGTGATGTTTCTCAAGGATATCACAACCACTCTACATATAGAGCAATTATCCATTTTCATAGGTTCAAACAAAAGAAAAACTACAAGTAACTTTGTCTCTATTTGATTGGAATTGGGCATTGAAGAGCTACTCATGCAAACATTCTTGTTGCCTACGTCCCCAATAATTGCAGACCTCTATAGAGGTTAACTGCTTTGAAAACTTCATAGTTGCTATGATACAAACGACCAACACACAGGGTAGAAATCCCTATAAATATAAATGTTCATGAAACTTGAAACACACCTTCTTCAAGTTTTCCTCTACTCAAACTTCTAACCTCTGATAGTAATAATAACCATGTCTTCCACCACCTTTAAAGTACTCACACTGATCATATCTGTTTTCACCATCATGCAGATATCATCTGCGGGTGACCCTGACATCCTCACTGACTTCATAGTCCCTCCCAACACCACACTTGATGGCAACTTCTTCACCTTCACAGGCTTCCGTTCCATATTTTCACCCAACACTCTCTCGGCTTTCAAAGTGCAGAAGGCAAGCAAGGCAGAATTTCCTGCTCTTGATGGACAAAGTGTCTCATATGCAGTCCTTGAATTCCCAGGTGGCAGCATCAACCCTCCACACACACACCCTCGTTCTGCAGAGCTACTCTTCACCGTTCAGGGCTCCCTTCAAGTGGGGTTTGTGGACACAACCAATAAGCTCTTCACTCAGACACTACAAACAGGAGACGTGTTTGTGTTCCCAAAGGGTCTCGTGCACTTCCAATACAATTCGGATACCCAGAAGCCTGCAGTGGCTATATCTGCCTTTGGAAGTGCCAGTGCTGGGACTGTGTCAATTCCTAGCACTCTCTTTAACACCACCATTGATGACAATGTCTTGGCTTTGGCCTTCAAGACTAATGTTGCCACCATTCAAACTTTGAAGAAAGGCTTTGCTCCCTAAGCGTGTGCTGATGCATAGAATCAACTAATTACCACCTTTAGCTTCACCATTGTGACATTTTTCCTGCTTTGTTAATTAACAGCACTGCTTGTGTTTTGCAGTTCAATAACAAGTAGTTCTATAAAGGCGTGTGAGATGCAAAATGTTTCATCCAATTATTGCTGTAATTGTAATCACCCCAGATGCAATAAAGAACTTTCTTTTGTTAACAGTTTATCAAATGGATTTTAAGAAGGATTTTGGGGGTGGGGGAATCTAAAAACAGATTTTTTTTTTTATAATTGTTGTTTATTTTGATGAGTTAAACATTTTTAAATCTTCTTAAAGAACTTATACAAGGTAATTGATTGTTTAAAAAGTAATTTAAGATAAAAGGATTTGGGAAGAAAAAAAGTTTTGTTTGAATTATACATTGAATATTTTTTAAAAAATGAGAAACTTGTATAATGAAGATATTTAAAAGGTTTTATATTTATAAAAGTTATGCACTCCAATGATGGTGAAGTCTTTAAATATAGATAATGATCTCTTTTAAACCTTCAGAGATAAATGATTTTTTTCCCCATCAAATAGCATATCTTAGTGTCACGGAAACACTGATTTATCTTGTTGGTTAATCTTAATCTAACAATAATATTTGTTACGAATTTATTAGTGGGATATATTTTTTCATTTACAAAAAAGATATTAAACTAATGTAAAATATATATTTCATTATTTTAAAATGTTATAAATATGTGTTTATTTTATTTAAATGTTTCAGTATTAGATATAATTAGTTACGCAGATGAAATTATTTATCAAATCCTCCTGTTGATAGGATTTTAGCATTACATGAAAAGTCATAAATATATGAAATTAATGAATATTTAATCAATACAGTATGATATTATATCATAATTAAATATCACTTAATATATTAATACATAAGATAATTATCACCTTAATACATGAGAGGTTTTAAGAGATTACTTCAATCCTAAAGGGTAGACTTATCCATGCATATTTCTAACACCTTCCATTCTCTCAATTGGTTACAAATAACTAACTCAATGGGGTTTTCCTCTTAATCCTAAAGGTAGACTTATCCACGTATACTTCTAACATCTTTCATTTTCTCAATTAGTTACAAATCATTTAATAGTGTTTTCATATTAATCTGACACACTAGGGTTGTGCATCTAACCCCTATTTAACTTAATTTGATATGGTTAGGTGACTTCCTGCATCGTGCTGACTTAATGATAAAAACATAAAAAATAGCCCAATTAATCTGATGCATTCTCGTTGTTGTTGAGTTGGACTTTTTTTATCTATTTTTGTGCGTTCCGGACTTTCTCAATTTTTCCTTTTAACTTATATCATTCTTCTTAGTCCAAATCTTCATTCTTCCCTACAAACATGAAATTAACATCAAATTTGGAAATAAAATGTTCTTATTCAAATAAAGATAATAAAAAATATAAAAAGGTATAAATTCATAAATTATGAATCATTTTATATGTAAATTAACAATTAATATTCATAAGTACTTATATTTTAATATGAAATATTATTGAAATTTGACACTTATCAAACATGTACGCAAAATAAGAAAAATCTCGTCATATATTGTTGTAGATAATATTTTTAAAATAAGACAGCAATAAATAATGCAAGTAAATTAAAAAGAAAATATGAGAAAAATGTGGTCATTGATTGATTGATGCCCATTAAAAAAACTTTCATGTCGGAAATATTAAACAAAAAAGTCTCCATATGCGAGCTATATCATAGTATCAAATCTGAACTTGCTAACTTCTTAAAGTTTAAGCACCAACTCTTAAAATTGTTGGGATGTGTATTAATAGAAGCTTTTTAATCTTTGTTTCTTTATTGGTGAACTTCATTCACCTTATCGTTTGTTCGTGGAGCAATAAAGAACTTTAAAGTACATCAAAAGATAGTTTATCCATTTCATTGGAATTTTCAATTAAACACATGACATAATTGTATTTTGGTGTTACTGAACACATTTTTTTTTTATCAATTGTTATGTCTACCATCTTTTCACCATGGAATCATATTTTATTTGCAATTCCAAGAGCTCTTGCAAAGTAGCCATAAATGGAATAATCTTTTTTAATCTCAAAATTTTAAAATCGCCTCTCAAAAGTTTGAAGTTGAGCTTATATTTAACTCATGAGTATATATATCTTCTTCATTGGATCCAAATATGTTTTGCAAAGAATATAGTTTTCAAGATAAAGCGTACTTAATTGTTGACTTTCATGTCTTTCAATTATTGCATCAAACTTTTTAATATCTCTTAAATCAGCTTTTTTATAAGAAAAACATTACACAAAAGAACTCCTTATTTATTATATCACAACATTAATCTAAACGTGCTCAATTTCTCCAAATATGTTAGTATATTTTTATTTTTATTATTTAAATTTAATTCAATGTTTATATATGCATTATAATAATAATATTAAAAATTAAACAAAATAAGAATTAAGATAATAAATATTATATTTAAAAATACTTATTAATAATTAATAAAATTATTTTTATTATCAAGTATAATTTATTATTATTATTCATCAACTTTTTATTTACTGATATTTTTATTTTAATTTTTCTATTCCTGAGAATTTCACTCTTCTAGTATGATAGAAGAGAATGAAGTTATTAATCATTTTCTTAGGTATATTCCTTGCATAACATGTTGCAATTGCATTTGTACATAAAACCAAACTCAAATTTTACAACTTAAACTTTACAAAAATAGCCAGCACTAACTTTCATGTAAATCAAAGGCCACACGAAAAAAAATTAAAAAAAAAATGATACCATTGAATATTTGGTTTCAGACCTCAACAAAGCAATGTTGCAATAAGGGTGCGCATATAAATGTCTGACAACTGCAGCCAAGTCTGTCCAAGTTGTCAGATTTTCATTTCAAGATGTTCTATGGTTCATCAAGATCTTAGTACAGAAAGGTTCTCCAATTAGATCCGGTCATAGCTAATTCGTACTGTTAGCTATAGTAGCTTCACGTTGCTGGCGACGCCTTTCCCTCTGTAACATTAGCCAAATAGCCTATTTAACAAACACTATTTCAAAACTAGTCAACCCCAAGCAAAACATTACCAATATGACATAGCAATGACTGTCACTATTCACTACATACCATTTAGATGACATTATTCAATATTTCTTCTTGATAGGAGTCTATGTTTGAGTCTAAGTGCTATGTTGAATAGAAATGAAAAAAGTTGAACGCCAGGGATAAACATCCTTAAACTCATTGTCTTAAGGTTTTGGATTGGGGTGTATTAGTCCCTTGTATGGGTTTGACTCGTGTTTCATTTTGTTGAATCTCTCCAGTAAATTCCCCCTCGAAAGACCCAAGAGTGGTATGAGAGCCCATAATTTGTGTTGGTGACCGGTTCAAACACACTTGAAGAAGAAATTGTTAGGAATTAAAATGCGAGGCTAAGTCTCACACATTGAGTCAAAATGAGAAAGTTGAACACCATATAAGGAAGAAAACTCATAAACCCCATTGCATTAAGGTTTTGAGTTGGAAGTGGTGTTAATCCCCTCATATTTAACGTGAATCCCCTCAAAAGACCCAACACCTATGAACTAGATATGGTTCCAAAAGAGATATTTTGCTGGTTCTAATGTATATTTTCAAAACAGCGGGCAATTAAAAGTAGAAATCTGAGTTGATTTACTTATGTTCAGCTCCAGTTAAACAGGTCATGAACAAACATCCAACTATCATTAAGGTCAATCCAGGATCAAAAGCCATTGAAAAGAGGAACATGGGGAGGGTTTGAATCTGTGATGTTATATAGGTCACAAGGCAACAACCTTACTGTTCACATTAAGACCACCTTCAAGATCAGAAGCCATTATTAAGAAAAAAAAATTCTACATGATTACAAACCCCAAACATACTCAATCTGAAAGTACACGCTGATAATTTCCTCACATTGCACCATAAGAGGGTATTATAAGATCATTGTTAGAGTTTTCTTTTGCTTGAAGTTTAACATAAAAAAAAGTCATCATAGTCGATGACCAAGTTCAAGAATTAATGAAATTGAGATCTTATCTGCAGAGTATTAGGGCAATAACAACAGGGCTCCAACCGAACTAGGGTAATCTCACTCACATCATTTTTCATCAACATAAGGAACCAGATGATGGAATGGAACAAAGGAACAAAAAAGAAAAAGAGATGAGCAAAAATCTCACCCTTCTTTCCCAGTAGGGAAGAAAGCAAACAAAATCATAGACTGGAGTGATGGTTGCACATAAAACTGTATTTAGTGCAGTGAACAACAAGAGTGCTGTCATGGGTCGGGTTCTATGCGGCATACTGCTTTCTTATAGAGCGAAAAAGCCCTGCAATCATATTAATGCAGTTCAAAGTAAAGAGCATTTAACTAGAGATAAATACATATATTGGTATTAATATTATTGTTGGATCAAACAAATCAAACAGATCATGCTCATAAAAGCCATAAATAAAAAAGCCCAAATTGTGGCTTTAGGGTCAGAAAACTGAAATAAAAAACATTTTGACATTTTTTTTAAAACAAAGATATTTAAAATTTTAAGATTTCAGCCTTCGAGATAGCGTATATATTGACATGAAATAAAGTATAAATTACCTTGCGCACTAAACTACAATTCTACCTAGGACAGTTGGGAGAACATAATGATCACCAATTTACCATACCAACAGAATCAAATATTGATTTAACCATAAGTCCATAAACACATTTTATGTTTACAAAATAATCATGAAAGAATCTGAAAAACTTATCTATATAATTAATGAATACCATACTAGGCATGAGAAGCATATGAACTTAAAAATTCCTAAAGCACATGTTAGAACAAGTTTTCAGAGTTCAGAATGAAAAGTATTAGACAAATCCTGTGGTCAGAAAAAGGATGTGAACAAATCATCGCCTAGAACTCTCTATCAGCATCAACCAAAAAAATCAACTCACTAGCAACCAAAATCACCTAATTGAATGTGGCAAAAATACAGAGAAAATAGGAACAGTACATGGAATAACTTTTAGCAGTGTGTGTGTATATATTATTTAACTAAATTTGAAACAGGAAGCAACAAATCAGAAAGAATGGGTATTTAACAAAATGTTATACTTAGTTACAAACTACTCATCAGAACATAGATTAGAACCAGAAAACAAATATAGACAGAGATGAACAATGAAGGCCCAACCAAAATCAACACAATCAAAACACATAATAAACCATTGCATTCACAAGAGCTATCAGTTTCAACATAATGAACCACCACACCAACTGACCCGAGGACGAAGCTTCTGCCTCCTCACGCAAACCTGGAACTTCGTACCCGATTGCAGCTCACACGCGATTACAAATGTCTCACCTGCATATTAGGGTTTGTCAACTTCACCAATTGAAACATGGAAAAATAGGAAACTTAATACAGATAGCGTTTCGATCCCCACGAGCCACGTCGAAATTGCTTCAGTCTCAGGAATGCTTCGAAGTGTTGGAGGAGCAGATTTCAGTGTTCACCTGGAGCTATTAGGAGAATTAGGGATTTGTAAGTTATAAAATTATCATCTTTTTTATTTATGTTATTGTGTTCTTTAATTAATTAATAAACTAATTTTAGAAAAATATAATAATTTATATTTAATTATAAATAATTATTTGTAAAAATTGGGTTTTTAAGAATGACTAAAGTTTATTTTTGGATTATTATTTTTGAAAACTTTATAAAAATATTTGTTCAATATTAATAAATACGTAAAGTTCTATTACTATATTTTATTATATATATATATATATTATATTTTTGGCTAATATATATCTTGATTCACTTATACTCTTTTATCACTTCTCAAATCATAGTCACTATATATTACGGGAACATAGGACAATATTTTGCTTTTTCATTTGCATTTTTTCTTTTTATTTTTAATGTATATTTGTATTTTATTATTATTATTAATCAGTATTTTATTGTTATTATGTATGTAATATTTTAAAATATATAATTTTGTTCTCTATTATGTACTAAAAAAAATATTATAATCATATTTAAGTTTTTTAAAGTTATTTAAAATAACAGTGTAATTAATTAATTGATAGTGTAAAAATTGCAATATACATAATATTTTAAAATATATAACTTTTGCCTTCTATTTTGTTGAATCTATAACTTTGGTATTCTCATTTTAAAATAAACACATTTAGTGTTTCTATTATAAAATTTGAAATGTAGTTGAATTTTGATGAAAAAACTAAAAAGACACTGAAAATTGATTTACAAAACTAAAACAGTTGGACATATATTGGTTTGAGTGTGAGTTTCTAGTTATAGATCAATGTTCAATGATTATTCACACCTGATTTTTTAGGTCCACTGCTATCATCCTCACCAATTATTATTTCATTCCAACTTCACATATATGATGGTTTAGGGAGGATCCAAGACTTATAAATTTTTTTTTTTTTAAAATGTTATAATAATGAGAATAAAAAAAGAAGTAGTTGCTAAAGTCACAATTTTCAAGTAATATCTAGAACACAACATGACCATTGACTCTAATTTATGGTGCATATATTGTATACAAATATTTTAATTTGTAAATAACTCAAATATGTATACCCAAGGAAGGTAACTACACAAATCAACACTTGACGACGTGGAGATACCACTGGAATTAGTCTGGATAACTCCTCCCCATTAAAACCAGATGCAATACCAAAACTTGCTATTAGTTGTAAAAATGAATGAGCTTCCAAGGAATTCTCATTGCTAGCATTCATGTCAAAAGCATCCAATATGGGTCTCCATTCCTCAATAATGGTCTTTGATAACTTCTGAAATTACATTAGAAATACAATTTTAATTGCTGAGGAAATCACACATACACCAGCATGATACATGTTCATCTTTTTTCTCGAACATTAATAATTTCAAATACAACCGGATCTCGTTTCTCCTTAAGTGTCTGCAGTTTCTCATGAAGTCTCTGCAGTGGGAAATCATCACCAATTGTTTTTTTTATTGTAGAAGATATTTTTTTTTTCATTTTTAAAGAAAAAAATGCTAAACTAATTACCTCTTATGATGCTCAAGATGGTCTTCAACAAATTCTTTTTCCCAATACTTACATCGAAAAAAAACTGAAACAAAATCAGAGCCAATAAATTGTAAACTTCTTTTGTTACTTGAAAAAAAAAAGACAACCTTGGAGAGATGTTCCCGTAACAAATGTAGAAAACCCCGAACATCCACAACCAATCAACAACAAAAAAGTACAACACTAATTTTCACTCAACAAAAGATAAAAATAAAAAAGAGAGAGAAAAGGAACATGTGTTAATAAGATAGTAATTTCTTTGATTAAACTAACTAAAATGGAAAGAAATAGCGAAATCAAATGGAAAACTGATTAGTAAATCAAATAAAAAATTTCTCATTATATCAAATGAAAATTTTTTCATTATATCTAGTGGAAAAAAACTAATCTGTAAATTAAATAGAAAATTGCTCCTTATATCAAATGGAATACTGCACCCTCGCTTTTCAAACTGCAGAAAATTGTTGTATATATCAAATGAAAATATGAAAATAGAAAAGGAAAAAAAGATTTGATGGGTTTATAAATCCTTTAATTTAGTTTGAAATTTAAAAATTTGAAAAACTTCAAATTTCAAAATTTATTTTCAAATTTACAAATTTTGAATTTTTAAATTTAAAATTTTTGAAAATTTCAAAATTTTGAAAATTCGAAATTTGAAGTGTTTCGAAAAGAATTTAGGTTAAAAGTTTTGAAAATTTAAAATTTTGAAAAAATAAAATTTAAAAGTTTGAAAATTTAAAAATTTAAAAATTTAAAATTTTGATATTTTTTGAAAATTTACAAATTTTGAAAATATAGAAAATGGCGGAATGCCCTAATAATGAATTAAAATCAAATATTGATATAATGATAAAAAAAAAAATAAGGAAGTTAAAGAGTAAAATATTTTAAAAAATTTAAATATTCGAAACTTTGATATTTGAAATTTTAAAAAGTAGAAAATTTAAAATTTTGAAATTTGAAGTGTTTTGAAAATAGTTTGGAAATTTGAAAAATTTAAGATTAAAAATTTTGAAAATTTAAAATTTTAAAAGTTAAAAGTATGAAAATTTAAAATTTTGAAATTTAAATGTTTCGAAAAGCCTTTAGGATTTGAAAAATTTAAGATTAAAAATTTTGAAAATTTAAAAAATTTAAAAATATAAAGTTTAAAATTTTGAAATGTTTAAAAAAAAGGGGCTTTAGGGTTTGAAATTTTGAAAAATTTAAGATTAAAACTTTGAAAATTTTAAAATTTTAAAAATATGAAAATTTTAAAATTTAAAATTAATTTTATTTTTATATCAACATTTTATTTTAAAAAAAGTTTTAGTTTTTGGAATAATCTTTATTTCCTCGCATAGTTTCTTTTCAATTTGAATTTTATTATCCTTTTCTCTTTTCCCTCTTCACTTTATTTTTTTTCTTTCTCAAATTTTTTGAAATTCAATGACATGACTCTCATGTTCTCTCTCACATATATATATTCTTTCATTCCACACATTTCTTTTTCGTCCCAACATACATTTCCTAGCACAACACACACTCCTAACTCACTTTCTTACTTCTCTCTATGTCGAATCTTTCCATTCCTCTTGTTCATCTTACTTACATTTGATAAAAAGATTCATTCTTCAAGATAAGAACTAGAAGAAGAGCACGCACCTCATTAGTCTTCGTAAGTGTTTTTATTTTCTTGATTGTTTAATTGTGTTAATACTCCTATTTTTAATTCTTTTACTCTGTTTTTTTAATTTCGTACATGGAAGGTGGAATACATAGCATTCAATACATAGTTATTTTGACATCAACGGGAAATGCGATCCGACATTATTGTAGAGAAAAGAAAATAATTTAGAAAATATATATTTTCTTAAGGTTAGGTTTGTTAGGTTTGTTATTGGAGTTTCTCATCTTCTAATTTTTTTTTTATTGTGTTAATTTGAATTTGTATGTTGAAACTCATAGATGATGAAAAAAAAATATTTTTATATTATTTTTAGTGATATTTGATATTTAAAAGATAGAAATAAATTTAGGAAAATACCTTCCCGTTCTAATGGGAAATTCTTTTTTTTTTTGTTAGTTTCAATTACTAGACATTACCAAACACTACGTACATTCAACAAGACTCTGGAAAAGATGTGGTTTGAACCAATTACTATTGACCAATTCTTCAATTTTACAATCAATTGAGGTTTTAGGGTTTTAGTATTTCCTAAAAGATAAGAAAAGATATCTAAAGAATGAAAACGAAAACCCGAAAAACTTTGGTTTGTTCATTGTTCACAATCATCGAGAAAATCTGTTTTCCGAAAAACTGCATTCCGAACCTGACGCAATTCTCTCCCCTTCAGCGTTCTTCAAGAACCGAATATGCCATTACCGGCCTCTACGCCGAATTCCGCGCCACAATCTCGTGCGGCGGCAGCCTTTCTTCAACCACCATCGCATCGCCCTCCATGAACTCGCGGCGCCTCCTTATCGGCAAAATCCGAGAGTTCACCGGCGCGGACTGGTAAAACTTGACAGAGGAGGAGGAAAACGGTGTTGCGGTGGCTTCGGGATCACCGGAATGAACCCCGCGGAGTAGGAGGAAAAGGAGGAGAGATAGACGGATATTTTGTGTTGGAAGATGTGTGAACCATTGGGGAGGGGTGGCCGTTCTCCGGCAACGCAGCGCGGATACCTAAGGACACGTCCGGGAGACCGAAGGCGAATGCCTTGTGGTTATGAGAGTGAGTGGTAGTTGTTCGGAATTGGAGAAGTGGGAGAAGAGGGTTCGGCAGAGTCTTCTTCGTCGTTGTTATGGTCATTATTGGAGAAAAGGACATCATCTTCGAGTAGGTCTTCGTCTTCGGTGCCCGTGGCCGCCGTACCGGAGGAAGGATTTTGGAACCCTGTCCATGAGATGAAACTCCGAAGAAACGCTCCCTAAGGTAGAGATTACGGTTGAGGAACCGGTTCGGGTCATTAAGATCCATTTTGCAGGTTCGGTTCGGAGATAAAGAACGGCTAGGCGATTCTTGAAGGAGAAAGAAAAAGGAAATTAAATAATAACGGTTATGCTTTTTCTGGTAATTCTGTTGCCTTACTATACACGTGCCTTCAACTTTTTTCATATCAAAATAAAAAATAAAAAAAAAATATTATCATAATAATTATTAAATTAGAAAATCTTATAAAATTATAAAACAATTTCATAATTTTAATGAAAGATGTATTAGAAAATACCAAATGATTTTATTTAAGATAAAGATTTCAAAGAAGCTATAAATTTCGAGATCTACTCAAAATATCAAAGTGTTTAAATTATTTTTCAGAGTAAATTTACTTATTTGAATTTAAAAAGTAAATTATCTTGTTCTTTCAGTTGGTAGTGGGGAAGTAGAGGTTAATTTGTAAAGACATGATATATGTTTTGCTTATATTATAATTATAATTTGAAAAGTTGTTGTATATATAATATATGTTTTGCTTACAAATATATGTTAAATTTCCAATTAAATAAAGTTCAATATATATCAAGAATATGTTTCCATCCTTTTTTTATATATGATTATTTTAATTGAACAACAAAACAACATTTCTTATATATGTTGAATGCAAGGTCTCAATGAAATATATTTCATATATTTATGACTTTTCATGTAATACCAAAATCCTATCAAGAGGAGGATTCAACAAGACATCTCTTGCAATTTCTCTCATGTACTTTTCCCACTAGGTGATCAAAAATAATTTTTTATTTATTTAGGTTAAACATATAATTTAATCCCTACAAATATAACTATTTACTCAATTTGGTTTTCACACATATATAACTTATTAATTTGGCATTTATCAATTCAGATTCTATCATCGACCATTAACTTAATTCTTTTTTATTTATGACCGAACCTATTAATTAGGTATTAAGATGATCAAAGATAATTTTTTTAGCACGACTCAGGCTGAATTTTTCTAATTTAATAATTATTTTGATAATATTTTATTTTCATTTTAATTTAATTTTTTATTTTCATATGAAAAAAGTGAAAGGCACGTGTATTATAGTAATGCCAACAGAATTAACAGAAAAAACATAACCGTTATTATTTAATTTCCTCTGCCTTTCTCCTTCAAGACTCGCCTAGCCGTTCTTTAGCTCCGAACTGAACCTCCAAATGGATCTAAACGACCCGAACCGGTTCCTCAACCGTAATCTCTCCCCTAAGGAGCGTTTCCTCGGAGTTCCATCTCATGGGCAGGGGTTCCAAAATCCTTCCTCCAGTACGGCGGCCACCGGCACCGAAGACGAAGACCTACTTGAAGATGACGTTCTTTTCTCCAATAATGACCATAACAACGACGAAGAAGACTCTGCCGAACCCTCTTCTCCTACTTCTCCAATTCCGAACAACTCTCACTCTCATAACCACAAGGCATTCGCCTTCGGTCCCCCGGACGAGTCGTTAGGCATCCGCGCTGCGCTGCCGGAGAACGACCACACCTCCTCCAATGCCTCACACTTCTTCCACCACAAAATATCCGTCTCGCTCTCCTCCTTTTCCTCCTCCTCCGCGCGCCTCATTCCGAAGCCACCGCAGCACGAGTTTTCCTCCTCCTCCTCTGTCAAGTTTTACCAGTCCGCACCGGTGAACTCTCGGGATTTGCCGATAAGGAGGCGCCGCGAGTTCATGGAGGATGACGCGGTGGTGGTGGAAGAAAGGCTGCCGCCGCACGAGATTGTGGCGCGGAATTCGGCGCAGAGGCCGGTAATGGCATATTCGGTTCTTGAAGGACGGGGGAGGACGCTGAAGGGGAGAGACTTGCGTCAGGTTCGGAATGCAGTTTTGCGGCAAACAGGTTTTCTCGATGATTGAACAATGAACAAACCAAAGCTTTTCGGGTTTTCGTTTTCATTCTTTAGATATCTTTTCTCATCTTTTAGGAAATACTAAAACCCTAAAACCTCATTTGATTGTAAAGTTGAAGAATTAGTCAATAGTAATTGGTTCAAACTACATCTTTTCCAGAGTCTTGTTGAATGTACTTAGTGTTTGGTAAATGTCTAGTCATTGAAACTAGCAAAAAAATAGATTTCCCATTGGAACTGGAAGGTATTTCAGTTTTTCGTGTCATAGTAGTACAGTTTAATTCATTATTATTATAATTTTCTATATAATTTGATATATATATATATATATATATATATATATATTAAAAGTGACTATGATTTAAGATAAAGATTACACATTAACAAAGATTAGTTTAAGAAGAAAGAGATACTAAGAGAACATAAGTGAATGAATGAAAATAGATATATTAACTTGTTATATTTCTTATAAAGTATATTAATTGAAATTTGTGTACAGTTAGTAGTTACATATAATTATTTGAAACGGTTTTTTACTTTTTTGTTACATATAATTATTTGTGTTAAGGTTATAACGAATTATTAGTAGTTATACCAATTTGATTACTTCTGATACCGAAATAATCAAATATGTGAAAAGATACTTTATCATGTGATTGTGAAATTCTAAATTTAATCGATTATGTGAGCTGCAATCGGGTACGAAGTTCCAGGTTTGCATGAGGAGGCAGAAGTTCCAGTTAAATTAGTTTACTAATTGGAGAACCTTTCTGTACTAAGTTCTTGATGAACCATAGAACATCTTCAAATGAAAATCTGAAAACTTGGACACACTTGGCTGCAGTTGTCAGACATTTATATGGGCACCCTTATTTCAACATTGCTTTGTTTAGGTCTGAAACCAAATATTCAATGGTATCATTTTTTTTTAAATTTTTTTTTCGTGTTGCCTTTGATTTACATGAAGTTAGTGCTGGCTTTTTTTTTAAAGTTCAAGTTGTAAAATTTGAGTTTGGTTTTATGTATAAATGCAATTGCAACATGTTATGCAAGGAATATACCTACAGAAAATGATTAATAACTTCAATCTCTTCTATCATACTAGAAGAGTGAAATTCTCAGGAATAGAAAAATTAAAATTAAAATTTCAGTAAATAAAAAGTTGATGAATAATAATAATAAATTATACTTGATAATAAAAATAATTTTATTAGTTATTAATAAATTTTTTAATCTCACAAACTTTCTTTATGCATCTATTTTATCAAGCAAAATCAAACAACAACAGCAATCTTATATAAAGCATCCAACAATTTTATGATCACTGCATAATGACAAGGGAGTTGCCTATTCGAAATGATTATTCCCATAAACTAGAAATGAAGTTAACATGTTTCTTAAAATTTTAATTATTATATAAGATGTGAGATTAAAAATTTAAAAACCAAGATTAATATTTTTTTATCACAAACAAATATTACTATATCTATAATTTTAATTAAAGATGTCTGGGAACATATTATCTTGGAATTCATGATTACCTGTTAGTATCAATCATACTATACAATGTTGATTTGTGCCATGGTGGACCTATCAGCAAATGGTCCCTCTTTTTTTTAGTTCACATTCAACCAAACAATTTGCCTTCATTATTCAATACTGTTGCAGATGGAGATGCTAGCAGCTTGCCCTCATAAATTTGTAAATACACACTTTCTTCTGTATCATGTGCTGCAGTTTTTTCTTTCTAAAAATGGCCTATTATTAATTAACAATGTTCAAAGAAAGCCTCCTTCTTAGCTTTTCACATGCATTAGGATAAAACGGGTCCTCAAAAATTTCTAATTTGTCAAAGTAATCACACATGTACTCTGATTTTTTATTAGTTAGATGAATAAGCTTGTACAAATTAAATTTGACATTTAAAGTAAGTTTTGTTTTTTTTTTCCTGTCTTCTAAATGTTTTTTAAATTGGAATTCTGGTAATTGGTTTTCCTTATTAATAAACTAGATCCAAAATATGACCATTTTCACATGTGAGTGTAAAAGTTTTTTTAATGTTTCTGATATGAAAAGTTTTTTTAATGGGCAATAATCAATCAATGACCACATTTTTCTCATATTTTCTGTTTAATTTACCTTGCATTATACTTTATTGCTGTCTTATTTTAAAAATATTATCAATAAT
>Ga0123342_1004229_pt1 | contig 22152 bp, 15 predicted proteins | sample Turbeawhitnodule_FD_89960 | JGI IMG/M metagenome (GOLD analysis project Ga0123342, IMG submission 89960) | Root nodule microbial communities of legume samples collected from Mexico - Turtle bean Mexico white nodule | ecosystem: Host-associated > Plants > Roots > Nodule | place: Mexico: Nepantla... | reverse complement strand
TTGGTTCAAGAAGCAACTTGGACTTTTGCATATTTGGCCCATTCACAAAGGTAGATGCTTCCTCCAGATAATTTACTCTAAAAACACAAAATTAAAAATAATAATAGTTAAGGCCCAAATAAATCCAATTATAAGAATATTAATTAAAACAATGGATTTATTTATTATTATAGTCCAATAATCTATAAATAAGGCTAGTGAGTGTGAATAAATATATGCTCGTCAGTGCACTTAACTAAGGTAAGTATGGTCGCTTAAGAAGGTTGTGTATGCTCCTTTGAGATGCTTTATAAGCCCTTATTTTTTATTAAAAACTTTCATGTTAGACATCATTATGCAACTTGACATCCTAGTTATGCTGACACCTCAAGTAACAAAAATCATTTTTCATCTCATGAAAAAATATTATTAAAAGAAAAAATGGAACAGGGACTAGACCAAAACTCATATTAAAAAAAAAGACACGTAGTAGACTATACCTATTTATAAAGAATTCTAAAAATAGACTAGATGGAAACCTATTATAACAATGAAAAGATTCTATATGAATAGATCCTAAATTAGCCAGCTTATTTGTATGCACATTCCCTTCACGAAAAATATGAGTAACCCTAAACCTGATTTTCCCACAATAATTAAGACAAGTGTTTCATCGATTACGAAGCATCCAGGAACATCAGTCTTAGCAGTAAAAGCAGCACAAACCAAGGCAAAATCACATTCAAGCCATACACTAGTAAGACTCATCTTTTGAGTTTCCTCCATAGCATACATAAATCCATAAAACTCAGTCATCAAAGCAGTCTGCACTTCAAGAAACACAGAGAAACCACCAATAAACTCCTCCATACTCCCATAGAAAATACCTCCACAAGTAGAAAGACCCGGATAACCCTTAGTAGCCCCATCAATGTTATTTCTAACCCAGTCTGCCGAAGGGAACTCCCATCTAACAGTAAGAGGACAAAGAACTTTACCAACTAATACCAAAAACTTAATGACATTAAAATCTACCATATCATTTTTCATTGAAGCTTTCGACGAATTTCCCACTAGACAAGTTAAATCTTTAATGACCAAAATAGCCCTAGAAACATCAATCTTATCCTGAAATCTAGCATAATTCCTCATACATCATATCATTCAAAATAGAAAAAGTTACCACAACAAGCTTAATCAATTTAACCAAAGGACTACCATCACTCTTAATAAAAACAAGAAGATCATCCTTATTAGAGAAATGAGAAGTAAGAAAAATCTTTCGAACCCAACTCCAAATACGTAAAGTATTAGAAAAATCAAAAAAAGAAATGTTAAATAGATTCCTCGTGCCCTTCACAAAACGTACACATAGAACATATATGCAAATCTCTATGCTGTAAAGACAAAGGAATATTCCAATCACAACCAGTCCAAAATTGGAAAACTGTATCTAGAATGCTAACACCATCAAATTATTCAACAATATTTGCTAAAGAAGTAGTAGAACATCATTTATTATTCCATAAACAAATAAAATTACCTGTACCAACAGTCCAATAAGTATGTTCAAGAATAGTGTCATAAAAGTGCTTAATTTCAGGCCAAATAGATGAGGATCTATAAACCATTCTAAGCTTGTATTTTGATTTAAGAACTCTAGATTTCAGGAGAAAAGACCAAGGCTTGTTGCTATAAGCAAAATTCCAAGCAAGCTTAAGAAGATACGCGTTATTTTCACGATGAAGGTTAATAATCTTCAAACCTCCATTCTCAAGAGGACAACAAATCGTAGCCCAATTAACTGTAGCTATGACTTTTTTCAAAATATTACCAATCCAAATAAAATTTCTACACCACTGTTCAACTTGCTTAAGAATTGAAATATGCCATTTATACATATGAAAGATATAAGATAGAAAGCCAGTAATCACCATATTAACCAACTGAATTTGACCCATCATGCTAAGAGGTTTACCTTTCCAAGATGCTAGCTTCAATTTGACTTCATTTAGTAAAGGTTGAAGAAATTGACACTTTGGAGCACTAACAAAGATAGACACCCCTAAGTAATTAAAACGTAAACAACTATGACTTCAAGAAAGAAGACGTTGAATTTTGGTAACAAATCTTGCAGAATTATCCATGGTGAAAAAACTACTCTTAGAATTATTAACATATTGACCCGAAAAATCACCATATGTTTTAAGAAAAATACTCAAATTTGTAAGAGACTTATTATCCGCCTTATAGAAAACAAATATGTCATCAATATATAAATATATGAGAGAGAGTGAGATAACCTTGCGGACTAGCCATATGTAGAATTTTCTTATCATTCACAAGCTTAAAGATACCTTTACTTAGAACTTCCTTTGCAAGACAAAAAAGTAAAGGAGATAATGGATCACCTTGTCTGACGCCTCTACTACAAGAAAAAACCCCACCAAATTACCATTTATCTTGATAGAAAGCATAAATGAACGAATGATTGTACTAATCCAACCAACAAATGTGGGATGAAAACCAAAGCATGTCAAAACTAACAATATGAACTTCCAACTTAGAGTGTCAAATGCTTTATGAATATCAACTTTGTAAGCCACATTACCTCCCATAACCTTTTCAGAAAGCATGTTAATAACTTTAGAAGCAATACCAATACAGTCTTGAATCTGTCTACCATGCACAAACCCATATTGATTAGGAGAAATGATTCTAGCTACCACAATTGCAAGTTTATCCGCTAGTATTTTGGAAGGGTTTCTAAAGTGTCTTTATTTCATCTATAAAGTACTCTTGAAAAGAAACCAGAAATATAGTTCCTATACAATTTTATTCTAGTATCTATGCACACAATTCATTTGTCTTTTATTCTTATGTATGGTGGCTTAGATGGTCGTCCATCATTTGGCCAACTCCTACTCAGTGCCTAAGGTAGCTTTACTTTGGAAGAGCTATCTTAAAAGACAGACTTAGAGAGTAAGTGACTTTGAAATTCAACAAAGATTTATTACTCAAAATTTAAATGTGCAAATACTATAGAGGTCAGCCTTATTTATAGTCTAGGAAACTTGCATGGCAAGTTTCTCAAACCTTAGCAGCTTGAATGGGAAGCTAGGGTTAGAAACATACATTGTCGTCCAAGCTACCACAAATCCCACCTTGCAGTCCAAATTTCCTTTTTACCCTAGGTTAACACATAAGGTTCTACTTAAGGTTAGGGTTTTATTCTACTTTGAATACAACATTTGTACATGAATTCCTAAGCTACTTGGCTGAGAATACAAGGCTGTACAAATATTTACAAGGCTTAGAAGAAAGAAGACTCAATTTATTTGCAAGAAATAAGCTTTCAAGACATTCGTCACAAGATCTTGATGATGACAAAATGTTGTGAGATCTTCTTGAAAGAATGAAGAAGTGTATAATCCCTGCAAGTATAAGATAAATGTTTATAAAAGTTCGACATGCATTATGAAATGTTTTAAGGCTTGCATTTGTGAAATGAAGTACACTTATTGTTTGCTCAAGAAAAAAAATTATTTAACTAAATATACTTGATTGTGTTTCTTCAAGCAATTTTTTTAAAAACTATACATATAAATAACACTTGTGTCTACCAGCAAAACAGATTTTAAACAACACTTGCATTTATTGGACCAAAACAATTTGCATTTGCTGAATTAGACTGAATTATTTGAGTTTGTCATAATCTTATACACATAAAATTATGTTTCACATTCACTTTCTTTAGTACATAATCAAAATCAAATAGAAAATTTGTTTTAAATTGAATCTAACCGTCAATAATAAAGTACTACTAACCATCATCATGTTACTAACATATAACTTGTCTAACTAAAACAAAAGAAGTAAACTTTAACTCAAACAATATTAATATTATGATAAAAAAAAATTACTTCTAAAAGTTAAACATAGTTAGAAACATTTTTCTAAAGTAAGCATATATAAAAACAAATTTGTAATTATTTATTATTATAATGAAATTAAGTAAAATATAAAAATATCATTTAAGTTCTATTTCATGATAGGATTCAATCTTATGGTAATAATAATTCTAACATTAATAATACTAGACATAATTATAAATATTAATAATAGCTATTATTATTTTCTATAATAATTTATTAATACTATTATAATAACACTATAATACAACTTGAAATCATGTTTCTTCTTATAACTTCATTATTATTATTATTATTAATTGAGTAATATTTTCAATTTATTCATTTTATTTTTGAAATAAAATAAAAATTATAATTATAAACACAATCTTGTTAAATGAAGTGGTGTTTTTTGATAAAAAGAAATGATAGTAGTTTGTAAGAATACCTTTTTGAGAAGTGTATGAGGGAAGATTGTGGTAGCTAAGGCTCCTATAAATTGGGCTTCAAAGACAGATAACTACTTCTTCACTTATCTTAGGAAAACTAACCCTTTCTTTTTCTTTCTTCTTTCTCTTCTCTCTCTCTCAACTCCACAATGCCGCCAGCCAAACAAAAGCCAGCCCCAGCGCCGCCGGCTGCGGCGGCTCCGGTGAGGCTCACTCGTGCGGCAGCCAAGCGCTCCGCCTCTGCCATCTCCGACCCTCCGCCGGAAGAGAAGAAGGCCAAGACGGCCAAGAAGGCAAAGGCTAGCAGTGGCGGTAGGCAGAAGAAGACCGTGAAAGAAAAAAGTACTCCGGTTAAAGCAGAAAAAGAGGAAGAAATAGAAAAAGATGAAGAAGGGGCTTCCAGCAAGACTATTGTAGTTGAGCACTGGTTCGTCCCTTTCTCCCTCTTATGGCTTTGGTTGATGGGTAAAATAGAAATGATTCTTTTGTAGCTTGTGGCTGTGTGTGCTCTTACTTATTTTTGTTATTTGAAATAACTTGAATCAAAATTTTGTTTGTTTGAAAAAAAAAATCTAAGTAAGTTTTACAAAGTATAACTTAACTAGTAGCTTTTTGGGGTTAAATGAAAGACATAAGAGGAAAGTAAAAGTTAGTTGTTTGTTTCCATTAGTTGAAGTTATGGATATATAACTTCGTTGTGTTGATGTTATGATAGTATTATTTGGGCTGAAAATGTTGTGAGGATGTGTAGTTTGTTGCATATTTTCTTCGATTTCATTTTATGTATTTATTGGTGATAACTTTTGGGTGGTTAATGGGTATTTGATTTTGTTTGTGTTGTTACTTGGTTCATTTTGCTGAGGACAAGGATCTTGCCTTTTTGTGTGTGTTGGTGATGTTGTTATCGACACTTTCTGTTTAATTGTTGTTTGTTGTTATCTGTTTTCCTTAGTAAGCAATGTAACCAGTTCAAGACGAGGGCCAATCTGGTGAGAGAACGTCTAGAGAAAGCGGATTGTGGAGTCAATGTGATACTAAACCCTGAAAAGGTATATAGAATGATGGTTGTTGGTAATGCTTGTGTTTTATCAAGTTTTGGAAGTCTCTTAAGTCATTGATCTGTTTTTTAAAACTTTTAGTTCAAAATGTGTGGTGTTTTGTTCAATAGTCTCTCTTTCTATCCACTTACCAAGTGTAATTTTTGTTTTAAGCAAGGTTTTCAAAATGTGCTGCCTCTTTTTGTTCTGATCCTTGATGTTGGGAAAAATTGTAGACACCTGCTGCAGCTGCAATTAAGATCGTGAAAACCCCATTGACTGTGATTTTGTGAACAAAATTGTGGTCATGAACTGATTTTGAAAACCTCATTTTTAAGCAAAACGGGCTATTGTTCTATGTATCTATGTATATATTATACTGTTCAGAGAATGCACTATTGTTTTGTGTGTAGATACAGTTCAGGGTCAGACTTCTGAGTTCCGAACACATGATTGTTGAGTTTCATATGATATTTTATTTGATCTAATTTCAACTTCTCTCTTTTTTTATTCAATGAAAAGCCAAGAAGAGGTTGCTTTGAAATACGGGAAGAAGGGGGCAAAAAGTTCATCAGTCTCTTGGTAATGAGCTATATTTGGAGATCATGTGCTAAATTGTTAGTTATCTGAGTTGAATTGAAGTTATTGTGATAAAACTGTTTAGCTAAAGATGTATTTCTTGTGGTGAAAATGATTTGGAAAAGGAAAACAGAAGTCCAATTTTGTTGTCATCTGAAGCATGCACAGTGGTTTACAAACTACATTTTGTTTCAGGACATGAAGCGACCATTTAAAGCAATGAGGGATCTAGACATGGAGCAGGTGATTTCGGATATCATTGATGAGATATCAAATGCTTAGTTAAGCTTTTGTATGTTCTATGTTTTGGCTTGACTTGAAGTGAAGCTAGATAAATTGTTCTAATGTTAGAATTCCTACAATGGAAACCTGTCCATAATTTGTCAACTAGTTGTATGTGGCTGTTAGTTTGAGGTTGACACAATTTGAGGAGAGACAGTCTTTTTGGATATGTTGTTAGCTGTCTCGATTGAGTACGAATAGGTTTGGTTTTGTATTTGGACAAGATTCAGGTTTCATCTGTGTTTGATATTATGTTTTTCTCATATTTTGCTGTTGATTGTAATCTCAAAATCCATAGAAATGTTGGAAGGTTATGCCAAAAGTCTTCTTCTTTGGGTGGTTTGTTTATATATGTGTGTGTGTATATATATATATATATATATATATATATATATATATATATATATATATATATATATATATATATGTTTGTGACTTACACATTCAAAACATTTCTTTTAATATAAATTTAAATTAGGCCGAATAGCTGTTTAGATTTAGTTTTAAAACATTGAAATTAAATATTAACATTTTAGAGTAAGATCTATATTTCGCTTTAGAGTTCTAATATTTAACTAATGGATTTTTAATTTTGATAGAGTAATAATATATATAATATTTTATAAATTTCTCAATATTTTATCTATTATATAAATTTAATTTAAAAAAGATTTAAAATAATAACAAATAATATGCATAATATATATCAAAATTTATTATTATATAATTTTGAAATAATAATTGTATTGGTATGGGCTGAATGATCAATGTCATGTCTCGATCCCATCACTGAACCGATCGACCTGAGGTCATGCTCATTGGGTTGATCAATAACATAAGTCCAACTACACTTAAGTAAGGTTAACGAAGTTAATTTATGATTAGAAGTTAGGTAATGCGACTTAAATTGCGGTCCAACATCCTAATTCAGCCCAATAAAGAATGTCTACTAAGGTAATATAAATAGGCACAAGATCCAGGAACATCATTATCTACAGTACTCTGACAATCAAGTGCTGAATCTTTTTGTTGATTTGAGTGTCGGAGTGCCTTCTGCAAGTACGCCCATTCGGGAATCATTAGAAGATCGAGAGCTAAGGCTAAGGAGGAAGTTGAAGATCAATACAACCGACAGAGAGGAAGAAGGCGAATCTTCTTAATAGTTCTCCAGGCCCCAACCCTCACTCAAGAACAATTGGTGTCCACCGTGGGGTCGAGAGATGTAGAGTTTCAGACGTTAGTAGATAGTATCAACCCGAAACATGACAAGTGAAAGGATGTCTTAAGCTGACCAAACCACGTTGTTGTTGTCTCTGCAGAGAGAGATGGCTGAGCTGAGAAAAAGGAACGAAGAAGTAAGTAGAAAGAATGAGCAAGAGATTCAAGCTCTTCGCAGGGAGAATGAAGACATGAAGAGAAAGCTAATCGAGGCGTCCATTGTGCCGACTAATCTAATCGGTAAGTAGGTCATCTCCCTTCCCAACCCAAGAACGATTGAGGAGACTAAGGACAAGGCCTCCACTCAGGACATGGATGACGAGTCTTGTACTAACAAGTTGGTCCGCACGATTGTATAGTGGATTCTATGCGGCACACCCGTTTACCGACTCCATCATCGGAGTCTCACTGTCGGACAAGTGGAAAAGCTTCAACGGGGATCACTATGAGCACATGGATGCATACACCACGCATATAAAATTGTACATTGTTGATGATGCGGTCATGTGCTGAGTGTTTCCCATATCGTTGAAGGGAAGAGTTCTCAGCTGGTTCACAAAGTTCCCTCCCAACTCCGTCGACAACTTTGTGATGTTGATGTCGAAGTTTGAGACGCAGTTCGCCACAAGTTGCCTACACCATCTGACCTGAATCGCCCTGGTCGCTATATGCCAGGAGAATGGGGAGTCTTTGAGAACCTCGACCCGGACGTAGCCATGCACTATATGTTGACAGCCTTACGTCCAAGACCGTTTGCTGAAAGCCTTTGCATGCAGCCAACCGGAAGCTTGGATGATCTCAAGAAGAGGGCTGCCAATTACATGCAGTTGGAAGAGCTGAGGAAGTTTCGCAACCAGGCCCGAGCGGAGGCTAGTGGGAAGAAGGGGAAGGAGGAGAAGGAGCGACAGGGCCAGTCGACTAATCAGAGAGATAGGAGAAGGGACAACTTAGGCAACTGATTCTCAAGATATACCCCTTGATGGTCGAGAGGGGGAGGATCCTGGATGAGATTCTTAGCTTCGAGTTGATCCCTTCGCTTAGGAAGGCATCAAGCCCCAAGAATGTCGACCGTAGGAAGCGATGTCTGTACCAAGCACCCAAGGATAAAATTGAGGAACATATCCAAGCTGAACACCTGCATCGCTTCGTTCATGGTGCTCGAGGCATGAAAGGGCACCCCAGGCAGGATGAGCCCACAAAGCGGAGAAACTACTCTCCTCAAAGGGCCAGAGACAACCACCGACCAGAGGATCGACCAAGGAGAGACGACTGCTCGCGCGGGGAGTCCCCTTCGCGGGAGAACGAAAGAAGAGGTGGGCGGGAAGTCATCAACACCATCGTTGGTGGATTCACCGGCGATGGAAACTCCAACAACACCCGAAAGAAGCACCTCAGAGTTGTACATCAGGTGAGTGCGGTGAATGTCACCCATCACCTTCATCGACGATGATTTTAAAGGTATCGATTATCGACAAGACGATCCAATGGTAATATCGGTTGATATCGATAACCTGAGGCAAAGATGGTACCATACGACGACCACGTTGTCGGCTTTGTGGGTGAGAAGATTAAAGACTACATCGAGTTTTATACCACCTTCGGTGATGGGAAGAACAATAAGACTATCATCAGATACTTGGTGATTAACGCTAACACCTTGTATAACATTTTCCTCGGACTGATGGCAATCGTCTCCACACCCCACCTGAAGTTCCTATCAACGTCAGGGGACATTCTCACGATGCATGTAGATCAGAAGGTTGCCTGAGAATACTATGCCAAGAGCCTTAGGGTGGAGCCGTTACGCAAAGAACGGTCCTCTAAGCGCAAAACCTCTTAAGGACAAAAATCTCCTCACAGAAAAGACTAGCCTAACCGATGGAGCATATGGTCGTCATGGTGGATCTTGATCCCCTTACAACTGAGGTTGGAGGCCAGGGAGGAGCTGTGCCGAGTGCCCTTTTCTTATGAAGAACACAATACTTGTGTCGACACGGTCAAAAGTGAATTTGAAGTTAAAGAACCTATTCTCCAAAGATGTTATCATACGGTTTGCAACAACAAGGCTCGATTTCAGAGGGCGACGTTAGAGCAAATCTGTCGACAGGAAAACAAGCGTGCTGATGCACTGTCCGACAATCAACAACAAAGAAAAAGAGCCACCATAAGTTGGTCATGCAGATTCGACTGAGACAACCTAGTGAGGCTGAGGCTGAATACCTTGCGATCACCAAAGCCGAGATTGAGACTTGGATGACCCCGATCGTTCAATACCTTGAACACGGTACGTGTAAACCAGAGGAGGAGAAAACCATGAAACAACAATGTTCAAGGTACACCATGATCAATCAAGACTTGTACAGAAAGGGCTACTCGACGTCGTTGCTGAAGTGTGTCACTAAGAACCAAGCCAAGTATGTTCTCAAGGAAATCCATGAAAGGGTATGTGGCAATCATTTGGGCGTTCGAACGATGGCTACCAAAGTCTTCAAGGTTGGTTATTACTGGCCGACCCTCCAGGGAAACTGCGCAGAATTTGTGAAGAAATGTGCCAAGTGCCAGGAGTTCGGTCCCATGCACCACCAGAAGTCAGAAGTGTTACACAACACGTCATTTCCGTGGCCGTTCGCCATCTGGGAAATGGACATCATCGGTCCCTTTGCCCCAGGAAAGGGACAGACAAAATTTCTCATAGTCGGAGTCGAATACATAACCAAATGGATCGAGGTTGAGCTGCTCGCGTCCGCCAAAAACATGAAAAACTTCGTATGGCGAAGTACTGTTGTCAGTTTAGAGTGCCACACACGATAATAATTGACAACGATAGACAGTTCACTAACTGAGGACTCTAATCTTTCTATGATGACCTCGACATCAAGTCCATTACAACTTCAGTCGAGCATCCCCAGACCAACGGGCAAGCTAAGGCTGCTAACAAGGTCATCCTGAACGATCTAAAAAAGCGACTCGACAAAGTAAAGGGCTGATGGACCGAAAAACTGTTGGAGGTCCTGTGGGTGTACCGCTGCACCCCCCAATCGTCCATTCAAGAGATGTCGTACAACCTGATGTACGACATCGAAGTTATGATTCTGGTTGAAGTAGACTAGCCTATCGTTCGAAGGAAGATGTTCAATCTGACTCTAAATGAAGAAAGTCTCGCGGTCAACCTAGATTTGGTCAATGGGCTCCGCGACAAGAGCAAGTTTCGAGAGGTAGCATGCAAGTTTTGGACAGCGAGACGCTACAACACGAAGGTCCGACTGAGGAGTTTTCATAAAGGAGATCTCGTCTGGAGAATGAGGACCGACGCAAGGAAGAATGAAAGAAAGTTCTCGTCCAATTGGGAAGAGCCCTTTCGAATTCGAGAAGTTGTAGCTGGGGGACATATCACCTAAAATGGTTGTCAAGCATAATTGTACTAAGGACGTGGAATGTTATGCAACTCAAATTTTATTACAGTTAATTAATGAAATTTATGCACTCTTTCCTCACTCAATTGTTTTTCCCTAATGAGGGTTTTCGATTGAGAATGTTTTATTGAGGCGATTCCCTCCAACTATTGGTAATCTAAGTTCACGCATCCCAAAGACTCGGTTCGGTCTGGATGTAGCCTTAACCGGCATACCCTGCCGAAACCTGAAAACTTAGGTACGGTCAAGGACGAAGTCGTACTCGGCATACCCTATCGACACCTTAAAGATTCGGTTCGATCTGGATGTAGCCTTAACCAACATATCCTGTCGAAACCTGAAAACCTAGGTGTGGTCAAGAACGAAGCCTCAATCGGCATACCCTACCGAAACCTTAAAGACTCGGTTCGGTCTGAATGTAGCCTTAACCCGGCTGAGGTTACAAAAAATAAGCCTAAAAACATAAAGATCTTCACCCTCAACCCCCTCGGCAGCAACAACGACCTCTGACCGAGTCAGCTTGTTTCCATAAGAAAAGTTGGCCTCATTAGTCGGTTTCAGGTTGTATGAGGCCTCCTGCTGAAGGTTGAGGTGCCAAAGTCACCCAAGACCATGCTTGGGGCTGACTTGCGCTTCCCAAGAGGAATAAAGGTCAGCATCGACTCTTTGGCGCGGACGATGGTGAAGGCTATTATGGAGGAGGGGCTGCTCAACAGCGGCATATAGTTGTTTTGTCAAGGCCTCGTCTTTACCCGCCTAGGTGCCGATGCCCAGGCTCAATGCGTCGCTCGGGCGTTTGACATCATCAGTTGGTGACGAGTCCACCTGAATTGGAAGTTGCCGCGGAGGAGGAGGTGCTAGTATAGACTTGAGAGATCGAAGGGTAGTCGCAATGTTTCCCCTTTCCCTTGAGTGTGGATTTCATTTGTATTATAGATTATTCGACTTTTTTTGTTTATGTTTTGGATTGAAACAAATTACTATAATTTGTCTTTGTCTATGAATTAATAAATATTTTTTTCGACTTCAAGTTCGTTGAGATAACATCGTTTGGGTTAATCACCGCTTTAGAGTTCGAAGCTCCATCATAGTTTTACCCTTAAAAAGACGACTCGATGGGTTAAGAGAGGAAGATGTATTTAAAATGTTATTGAGCTCAACTCTTAAGGGACGTGAGACTATTTAGCTTATTGGAATAAGCCTCGGTCGAGGGCTAAGGGAGCGAGAGTTCGTCTTTAGAACCTCGTTTTGATTTTCACAGTTGGTGTCAATGTTCTGACTTCATGTTTGTTGAAATAACATATCTAGGTTCAATCACCGCATCTGAGGTATTGTTCGTTTTGGAGTTTGGAGTTCTATCACAATTTTATCCTTAAAAAATATCTCGATGGATTAAGAGAGAAAAATATATTTAAAATGTGATTAATGTCAACTCCTAATTAATTAATGAGGCTTGCCGAAAGAATTTGTTACAAATTTTATGAATGGAGGTGTTTATTTTCATATACTTAATTAGTTAATATCATATGAACCTTAATTCATATATACAAACATTGTTGAGATTGGAGGCCAACGCCATGTGAAAAATATAGTATGATTCATGTATTATTGGTAATTTGTCCCTTATGATGGTTCAATTATTGTTGCCTTTTCATGAGTTGACTGAAGACTTTTTTCTAGAATTTTTGGTGTGATATCTCCTCTTCTCCAACTAATGATGGTCCACTCCAAAAATCTACTGAAACAGATTCAGTGGCACATCATTGGGATAAGAAATAGCAGTAATTCATCCAATAGGCCGTTGCAACCAAAAATTGCTATCATTTCTGCAATCACTGTGCTGGTTTCAAAGGGAGAGAGAAGGGTGTGAGATTACTCTCCATCTTATAGGATAAATGATCCTTTTATTCCTTCAGAAATTGGTGTTAATTTAGTTAGAAAAAGGAAAATTCTTATTCATTAGGTAAAAAAGTGTGATTATTATGTCTTGTTAAATTTTGTTGTGGTGGTATTGTATAAAGACAAATTTTACATTAATTTGTATTTTTTGTAAAAATGAATTTGACATGAAGTTATAAATTTTAAGATTTAATGTTGTTTTTTTCTACACATTTAAAGATTAAATTAAATCTTTCGTTCACTTAAATATTAATTTTTTATCAATTTAGAATTAAATTAGTCATTTGACTTTGATTTTATTCTTCACATTGGCATTACCACTTACGTAGAAATATTTAAGGCCTTTTCTTCCTTTTAGTTTTTAAATTTATTTATAAACAATATGAGTAAACATTTTTAATTGAAAATGTATTAACTTTATATTTTGTTTTCAAAATAAATATTTTGACATAAAAATAGAAAAAAAAATTGCAAATATTTTCTCTTCCTTTTTTTTTTTTTCATTTTGTTTACTATTCCCTTCAATGACAAATGCATGAAACCCCATGCTTCAAACTTTCAAAAATGAAAACCCATTCATTTCAATTATACAAAACCTTCAATTGTTTATTCTGTGATATTTTGTTTATGTGAATAAAATTGAACCACCGTTGATTGTGTTTGGCAACATGTGCCATATTTTGTATGAGCTAATGTTACCAAGTCACACAAGAAGCTAGCTTTTCTTGCTTTGGGTTTTTCTCAATTACTTTGAGGTTGCTCGAGGCCCCTATGGTGAAGAGCCTACAATGGGGGCTGCAGGTCCCCTCTTTGTTATCCTTAACTTTGTGGTATTTTTGCTTCATTTAGAACATCCCAGAGGTTGTCTTCATTGTTGAACGAGTTACATTTCGAGACTGGAGGCTTATGTACCGACAAATCTTTGGACGTTGTTTACCACAGGTAATGTTGGTGTCACGTAAGCGGGATCCCACGAGTGATGTGGGCCAGTGTCTCACGAAGCACGTGCACTAAAGGTTTGTCAATAATGGTGAGTTTTTGGAAGTTCTGCATTACGGTCATCAACTTGAAAACACTAGTTTAATACTCTCTATGGTTGAATGTGTTTCTTCTACTACTGTGAAAGTCTGAGTTGATATATCCTATTAATGGTCTTCCTTTTGAAGGTTATCAATTGCTAGAATCTTTCGAGTTTCAACCCATCTCACATAAATATATTGACTATCATAGTGCATGAAATAGAACATAAGTCCCTTTTAGGATACCTATGGAAAGCAGTGTCAGCGAAATTCAAGCTAATTAAGTACTAAAATACTGTCCACATATTTTTTTTAAATCAATGATTTGCTACTTATAGTTTTCACTCAAAATTCAATTTAGTCCCTATAGTTTAAATTTTAAATATTTGAGAAAATCCCTATAGTTTTCCAATAGTGGTAATCCATATGTTAGTTGGGTTTATTCCCGATTAAGAGTGAACTTATTGAACTACAATTTGGGTCGCTTTGCATTGTTTGGAAATTATAGGGGACTTTTTAAAGAGTTTTGGACTATTTTTAAAATGTTTTTATAAGAAAAGAAATTGACTATAAACTAAATCATGAAGGAATGAAGGAGTGGTGAATTGGTTTTCAAAACTGTTTTGAAACGATTAACCCCTTTTAAACTCTTTTGAAAATAGTCTATTTAAAAAAAAAACTAAATATAATTAATTGAGGAATCAAGATTGATAAAGACTAAACACTTACTAAAAAACAATATGTAAAGATTGAGAAGGGATGAGAAATTTAAAAAAAGATTTATACTAGTTTAGATCACAAATCCAATATCCAAACATAGCTATTCAACCTTTGAGCAACTGAAATCTATTATCTTTATATGTCAATTATTAGCACTCAACCCATACAAATCAATATATAAGATAGAAAATAAACAAAGACACTTAAGGAGGATATATTCTGTCCTTAGATCACGTCAAGAGAAATACAACAAATAACTCTTGAAAACCTTGAAGACAATACTTCAACCCTTGAAAAAGTTATCATGAAACAACATGAGATTAACTCAACTACTTGATAATGACAAAAAAGTTACAAAGTACACAACAAAAGTAACCACAAGTGAAGCTTTAGCATTAATACATAGTATTTTGAATATTTTGAAATCTTTGAGAAAACCAAGAGAGTTGAAAGATTTCTTGAAAAGTTTTTGTATGTAATCTTGGAACAATGTGAAAACAATTCAGTTTTATCACTCTATATGTTTTAGATTGCGCTTTGTAATGTTTAATAAAAATTATTTCAGATTGAGTCAAATGTTCAATTTATGGAGTTTTCGAAAAATTGTTTAAAAACTGATTCATATACATTTAATTGATTATCTTAAGTTGTTAATTGATTATTCTCATAATAAAGTGAATTTATATGAAAAATATTTTTTATTTTAATCGATTATATTACTAATAAATCGGTTATTTTGTTCTTCATCATTCCTAGAAAAGACTTAAGAATGTATTATTAATCAATTATTAATGGAGACACGTTAAAAATACATTTTTTTTTCTCTGTTTTAATTTATTATGAAAATTGATAATCAGTTATTCTATTTTGGAAACACTTCAAGAAGTAATTAATCGATCATATAAAAGCTTAATAAATTAACTTTAAATTAAAACCTTTTTTCATAACATTTTAACTTTTCAAAACAAATTTTATAATACTAAATTGAAGCACTTCTGATTTACCTTGTTTGAGACTCACAAACACTTACAATAAAAGATATGACAAACAATATTTTCTTCTAACATCAAAATCAACTTTTCTAAACTCTTCCAAAAAGCATGACTTGACTTTGTTCTTCAAGTCCAAAAATTTCCCTTATGATGATGACCTACATTTGATGCATGTATCCAAACTTGGATTGTTGGAGAAGATGACCCATACTGAATGTGATTGTTTTCATTGAAGTGAGTCTGCAAACACAAGTACAAAGCATGAAAAATCATAGCAAAGAAACTCTTCCGTGATATGACACTTCCCATTGCTCAAAGTTCCACTTGCATAAAATACAACTTTTTACACTGGACGTTTACAACTTTTGAACTTTTCAAAATGGTTCGTCTTTAGTCTTCTAATGGTTGAACTATAACTTCTTTGAATATTATCTTTAAGTAGCTTACACCATAGTGTTAGAAAGTAGTTGATGGTCTCTAGAGATTAGCAAGAAAATATTTTAGTCCATTCATTCTTTTTTTGCAATGCTGAATTTGACCCAACAAGCTTTGCCATAAACATGATATTTAAAATTTAAATTTATCAATTTTGTCACTATAAACTAGTCTTGTTTATGCAACTAAACTAACTCATTCTCTCTTTGACAACCAGTCATTCTCTCTTTGACAACTTATGAAGTTGTATAACTCCTGGTGTGATGGGTTTAAAAATAAATATATAATAAATGATATGTTTGGAATTAAATGATATGAAAAAATATTAAAATAATAGTATTGAAAGTTGTCATATGGTTGTATGAAAAATGTGGATTGTCAATATATCATTATCATATTTTGTGCCATAAGTGTGTCTTGGATAAGACAATTTGTTCACCAATAAACGCTGAACAATATATTACAACACTTTCCAAGACACACAAACCATATTCTCTTACACCTTTCATCACAACCATGAATTCCATTATCACGTTTGACACCCATTTTTCACCTTTGAATACATACCCTTTTTTCTCAAACTCAACAAGAGATATCAAATTCCTTTTCAAGTTAGAGACATACCTAACTTCCTCTAACAACTTCTCAATTCCATGTGCAACTCAAACTTTAAGGTTTTAAATACTTATTATCTTTAAGGAGAACAATAATTTTCATTTAAGTTTTGTAAACTTGAAGCCATAAACGATTACGATTCATGTGAAATAAATATCCAAAGTTCATCATCTAGTCAAAATCGTCAATACCATTAGACACCATAAGAACCTCTAATGACTCATAACCATCTTCTACCGAAGCTACATCACCAAGCCCAAGCGATCTATTAGGAAATAACTTTCCCATGTAACCTTCCTTCTTACAATGCTAGTCTTTAATGCTAAAAAAGTTACCTCCAACATTCCTATGATTATACTTACACATTTTCCTATTCCTGATTCTTGGATGTTTTAAGTTTTCCTACTAGTTCATCTTCACTTACACATGGGTTCACCTTAACTTAGAGCAAACCAGAACTTATTAAAGAGAGATAGTCTCTCTTTAATAAAGTTTGGTTCATATTATTTTTAATTTAATGAGTGTTTTCTTCTTAATTGTCTTTAGACTTGTATAGGGTTATAGGGCTTAGATAGTATTTGTTATTGGCTGTAACAATTGTCTTTGATCCCTTGGTCGATCTTCCTTCGCCTTTCTTCTCGTATTCACTCTTTGTGCTCAGTCGCTCCTCCTTCGTTTTCTTGTATTCACTCTCTAATACTCGATCGGGAGTTAACCTGCAAAAAAAATTTCGACGATTAAGTGATTTGTACAAGTAGTGAGTGATATAATGATAAAATTGTATCTTACTTTTGTGTAGCAATGCTTATTTATAGTGTTAATAGTAGACTATTTTATTTATGGGTTGTATTTGATATGTATCTTTAATAAAACAATATTATTGGATTTATCGCATGGTTACCGGATTTATAGAATATTACCTGAGTTATCATATATCTCTTTATTTTCTATTTGATATAACCAATTCATCTTGTCAATCAATCACCAATGCCGAGTAACGTAGCTCGTTCGACTCCAACCGATACGGTCTTAATTTTAATAACATGTTAATCCATGATAAAAAAAATATGTATTAATTTCTCATACTAGACAATGCTTTATCATCATTCTTCAATCAAAAAATACCTACTTAAAGAACATTACAAAAATAATTTTATCTTCACTCTCCCCATTTCCTATATTTGTTTTCAAACAATAACTTAGCTTTTAATTTAATAGTTCACATTAAATGTTCCATCAAATTACCTTTTCTAACGTCTGTATATATAATATTTTATATAAAATATTAAAAGTTATAAATACTTATTTATTTTTTATGCTAAAAAAACATGTTTATTTAATTTTTAACATATTATAAATTTTTCTCAAATTTACTTTCCTCACCCATTTTATTTATTTTTAAGTTCTTTTTTTACCTATTATTTTTTTTAATTCAATTTTTTTATGTCTTTTCATCATTTCTTCTTTAAACTCTTCTTATTTTAATTTTTAATAATTTTATTATTATAAACTTTTGTTAATTAATTATAAAATTATTAAAAATTATATTTATTTCAATTAATTTAAATACTTAGAATTAAATTAATTACATCATTTAAAAATTAAACATTTAAGCGACAATCTAACCCTCACATAATTATGTGTCTACGCATGTATTAATAAAAAAAATAAAAATATATATTTTCGAATTAATTTAAAGTTTTTTTTTTTTTTTCAACTAAAGTTGCAACAGAAGAGTTTGATTCAGGCTAATTATTTTTCGCCCAATTATTTGTGTCTCGTCATAAGCCATGATAATCACTGCCTTTTGTATAACCCAATTTTCCAAAACTAATATTTCAAAAATTAACTTATCATAATAGAAAAATATACATTGAGAACCTTCTCCATTATACAAACCTTTTTCTTCACTTAAAATTTCTACTTTTATATAAAATGATAAAAATACTCTCTTTTTATATCATCGTATATCATCAGGTTATCAATATATAATATCATGCAACTGCAGCCAAATTATTAATATAGCAGCTTTTTAAAGTTTTCTATATTAAGGGTAAAGATTTTGTGGAAGACAATATACGTGCAAGAATAAAAGAGTTGTCAATTAATATATGATAAGGAAAGCTACGAGTTTCTTTTTAGTTAGAAGGAGTAATTAATTAAGAACATAAATAAAATAGTTATAGATAAACTCTATTTTTGAACTAAACGTGTAGAGAAAAAGCTATAGTACTATTATCAATATAAAAAAAACCCTAATCTTATATTAGACCTATATTTGCACCAGGAATAAACTCAAATATAGCAAACGTGCTTAACCATTCAAACCACATATATAGTAATTACTTCATCAAAACGTGCTTAACCATTCAAACCTTTCTCAAAATAGTTTGAAGAGAGAGAGGATCACGTTTAACAGTTTACCAAAAATGGCTTTTGCACACATATATAAACTCCCTGAACCCTGCAGTTTTCTTCAAGCTTGGTTTTGTACACAAAAGGCATATAAAATACAAAAAAAAGAGAGTAAAATCCAATCTTAGAAGAGAAGAAGCTTAAAGAAGGCTCCAAAAATGAGTTTCAAAAGCTCTTCTCTTCTATGCATAGCATTTTTGCTTGCTTTTTCTTCTGCCGTTTATGGCTTCGACATCACAAAGATGCTAGAAAAAGAACCAGAATTGTCCTCCTTCAATAAGTACATCACCGAAGCCAAGCTTGCAGACCAAATAAACAGCCGCAACACCATCACCGTCCTCGCCGTGGGTAACGACGCCATCTCTTCCATTGCCGGAAAGTCCCCGGAACTCATCAAGGCCATCATCAGCACCCACGTCATCCTTGACTACTATGACGAGAAGAAGCTCGTGGAAGCTCAAGCCAGCACCCCTCAGCTCACCACGCTCTTCCAGTCCTCCGGCAACGCCGTCAAGGAACAGGGTTTCGTCAAAGTTTCACTCATCGGCGAGGGCGAAATCGCCTTCAGTTCCGTCGGCTCCTCCGACTACTCCGAGCTCGTCAAACCCATCGCCAGCGAGCCCTACAACATCTCCATTCTTCAGGTCACCAAGCCCATCATTCCCCCAGGCCTTGATTCTCAAACTGCACAATCGCCACAACAAGCCAAAGCTTCTCCACCCACATCCTCAAAGACTGCCAAGGCACCAGCTCCTTCAAAGACTGCAAACTCTCCTTCTCCGGCAAAATCTTCTGAGGCACCAGCTCCTTCCTACACCGCGGCTGCACCTTCACCTAGTGAAACCGTTGCCGAATCCCCCTTGGGTAGTTCTGATGCCCCAGCAACCGCTGCTGAAGGTCCCGCAGCTGATGACGGTGATGCTGCAAGTGACTCTAGCAGCTCTTCAACCGTTAAGATGGGTTTGGTTGCAGTGATGGCCTTCGCTTCCCTCTTCATCGTTTCTTAAACTGGTTCATCAAACAAAGATTATATATATATAACTATATACATATATTTGTATACTTTTAAAAGAGGAGGAAGAGAATGATGAGGGGCTTTCAGGAAGATACAAAGAATATTGGGAAGGGTGTTAATGTAGAGTTTGTTGTCATTGAAAACATTGATCAGTGAAAATGAACTTGTATTTTGGTGTTTGCCACATAAATAAAGGAAAAAGGTTAACTAATAGTTTGGTGTTTGGTTTAAGAATGTTTTATAATTTTCCTCTTTTCTTTTAATGCCTTTTTTATGTGTGGATTCAAATCATGTGTTCTCGAATTGTGGCGAGGGATTCAAACTGGGTTTTTTTTATTAGAACAGTGCAATTTTTGTTTGGATTTTATAAAAATTGACAATTTTTTATAAAAGTAAGTCATGAAAGCACCATTTTGGTAAAAAAAAACAAAACACTATTGAAATTGTGTTTAGAAGCCATTTTTGTTTTTCTGGAATGGTGCTTAGAAGCATGTTTTTGTTTGAAAAAAGTGCTTATAAGTAATAGTATTTGCTTAATATTTGCTTTGCTGTTGCTTCATGCTTGGTGCAATTTGTGATGGAGGAGTTGTGGCACCATGAAAAGGAGGCAATTCTGAATTTACTTTGGCAAAAGTGAAGCCAAACCAAATATTTTAAGCAGCTATCCATCACCTGCAAAAGGAAAAATTTCTTTTACTTCCAACTTCACAATCTCTTTTAATAATAAAACATTAAAAAAAATTATAAAGTAGTTTCTAAATTAATATCAAATTAGTTATCAAGGTTTTAGCTAGTAACTACTTTATATTCTAAATTAATCTCTATTAGTCTTTTAGAAATTAATTTATAATTAAAATATTAGTAGCTAAAATCTTAATAACTAATTTAGATACCAATTTTTAAAAACTATTTTATAAATTTTTATCAATAATAAAATCCACTTTAAATATTAATAATTTTTTAATCTTTAAAATAGTATATAATTTAGTCAATATAATGATTAATTATTTTTTGTGTCTAAATTTGGTTGTTATTTAATGATTTTTTTAATAGTGAAATGTTATATTTTGTTAATAAAAAATAATTTTAATAATTTTAAAATAAAATAATAATATATTTAGTTGTAAAATGAAAGTTGAAAAAAAATATAGGTGTTAAAGTATATTACTATTGCAAAAGTTATTTTGGTCTGACACTTCTCCATTCAATATTTGTTGCAATCAAGATAATCATGCTTGGTATCACTTTGCGATTAATTTATTGATCTTTAAATGTTAGATCAATGAAAATGAAATCCTACTTCTAAGGCTTCGTTTGGATTCAGGGTGCCACTGTTGGCGACGACGGAAGTCACAACAGCACCCGTTTGGATCCATGCATTGTTGCGGGCGAGGGTGCAGCGAAAAAGAAAGTTGAGTGAATTGTGTTTCTTCTAAAAGATGAAGAGAAAGTTTCACTGTGCAGTGCAAGTGCCAAGTCATCACCACGAATTTCCAATGTTGCCCTTACTTTTGTGCTGGAATCAAGAACCACAGTGGCTCTGCATGCATGCCACATGAAAGCATGAGATTCCTGACTTGGCTCAGGAATCTATTGACCATGTGAAAGTTTGAAACCTCATCAATGAAGTGGGTGAGAGGTAGGTGCGTGAGATTCCTGGTTTCTTTATAAACGTTGCTTCCTCCATTCACAGATAAGCGAAGCATAAGCAAAGAGAGAGCGAAGCATAGAGTGTGTAGTTAGAGAGATTCGTAAGTCATAGTGTGTGTTAGGGGCTTCATTAACGTAGAGGTTATTCATCGGAAAGTGTTGTGTTCATCTCTGGGTTCATCTGTGCCTTCATCTGGTTCATCTTTGGGTTCATCTGAGGTGAGTTTATATGTTTGATTGTTGGTTAATCGATTATGGTTTAAATATCACAGGCAAAATAATCGATTATAGTGTAATCTACAAAATTTTCCAGGCATAATCGATTATCTGTAGTGTGTAAAATTGCTCTTAATCGATTATTTGTTGTGATAATCGATTATGGTTGTTTTTAGCCTAGTAGCATAATCGATTATCTTAAGTGTGTAAAAGGGGTCCTAATCGATTATGTGATGTGATAATCGATTATGCTTGTTTTTTGCCTACTAACATAATCGATTATGCGTTGATAATCGATTATCCTGTGT
>Ga0123342_1004228_pt1 | contig 22157 bp, 8 predicted proteins | sample Turbeawhitnodule_FD_89960 | JGI IMG/M metagenome (GOLD analysis project Ga0123342, IMG submission 89960) | Root nodule microbial communities of legume samples collected from Mexico - Turtle bean Mexico white nodule | ecosystem: Host-associated > Plants > Roots > Nodule | place: Mexico: Nepantla... | reverse complement strand
CTTTGATCCCATATACTCCTCACAATTGCTGCCCAAACTCCACTCCATACCAGATTTTGTTTATAATTAACATGGTACAAATGGAAGCTCTCAAAGTTGATCTTTATGTCATTATGTTGGACAATCACTATACCAATCCATCTGAAGCACATCGACCATACACTCAGCGCATGTTTACATTCCATAAAGAGGTGTTGACTGGATTCTATCTTGGTCTGACAGAGTGCACAAAGTGGGTTACTCAACACCACCCCTTTCCTACTCAACCTCTCTCGAGTTGGTAGCCTATCCAACAGGGCCCTCCATGCCGTGGTCACCACATTAGGGAAAGCTTTAGCCTTCCAAAGAAGATTAAACACCCCAGGGTATGGCCCTCTTCCTTGGTGAGCCAAACAATCATATGCAGAACTTACGGTAAACCACCTTTCATCTTTACTCCCCCACGTATGCCCATCCTTCTCCTCTCGTTTCAGCCTGATCGTAGCCAAGTGTTCTAACATTTCTTCTTTCAGCTTGGATTCCCACTCAAATCTTGCACGTCTCCACCTTAAATTCCACCTCCAAATCACATCGTCCCACCTACCAGCCTCTTCCACCTTATGCCCTTGATTCAGAGACAGAGAAAAAAGCCTAGGAAACATATTTTTAAGGCTAGAATTCCCAGTCCAGACATCCTCCCAAACAGATAGGGAGTGGTTATTGGGACAAATTTTTACCCTCTTTGCCAACAATAAATAGAGACTACCCAACACTTGTATTTTGAATGCAAAATTACTTGTCAAGTTTGGAATTTATGTTTAAGGTGAATTGAAATTTCAAATGTGATGCATAACACTATTTTTGGATTTTTTTTATCAATTTAGTTGTCTAGGATTAAGTAATAAGCAAAACTTAGTATGGAAATCTATGTGGACAACTATGATGTCAGAAATTTGGGATTATAGAAATATAGTTGTATATAGAAATGAAATATATGATGGGGAGAAAATTTTTAGTGTAGCACAAATCAAAGAGTGGATATGGATCACACATTTGAATAAAAATTTGTCGTTTTTACATGTCCAATATGGAGCTTAAGTCCAATAACATGTTACAAATTATCTAAATTCTGCTCTTCATTGGGGGCTCTAAATATATATTTTATTTGCTCACTTGATTTAAGGTATCTGTTCACAAGTAATTAAAATGCAAACATTTATAAAATTTGTTTTAAATCTCAACAATGACATGTGGATATGGAGGTAGAATTTCACTCTAGGAAACGACCTACACTTTGCTAGCCATTATTTTCTCCTGGACAGGAAATCAGTTATAGGAGTGGGCAAATCATAAAAGTTCAGGAGGTCGAAAAGGACCAGTGTCAACTGTTTATACCTTAGACAAATAAGTGGATTATCTGTTTGAAGGGCAGTTGAAAACAAATAAAATTGATTTTAGCAGTTCACTCTGGGTTGGATGTTTTTTGGGCTTAACAACAATACAACTTGGTAATAGCAATGTAAATATGCCTATATGCAGTATCTATGATGTGAATTATATCTTAGATAAGTCTTTTTGGGAGAACTGTGTAACTGAACTAGGGTGACGTGAGATCATGATTTTTTTTTAAGTTATCAATGAAAATCATAAAAGTTTAGGAGGTCGAAAGGCACCCATGTCAACTCTGTTTACCTTAAACAAATATGGAGATTGTATGTTTGAAGGACAATGGAAAACAAACAATTAGTTGTGCACCCTAGTCCGAAAGTTTATTTTGGCTTAACAACAATACATCTTAGAAGTCATAGCAATGTGGTGGTGCTCAAAGTTTGAAGATAAAACTAAACTCATGTTCTCTTTGCTTACAAAAAACAATTTGTAAATATAGTCATATGCACTATCTATGAGGTGAATTATATCTTAGATGAACCTTTTTGGGGATAACTGTATAACTGAACTAAGATGAAATGATGTCATGTTTTTGTGAAGTTATCCTTTTTTGAAAAGGTTAGTCTTTTTATATTACAAAAATTTCCTCATTATGTACATGACTTTGTATATGAGTAGGATACTTCATGTACCCTTTTATATATATATATATATATATATATATATATATATATATATATATATATATTCTATATAATCACCCTTATGTTTTTTTATTTATTTATTTTGTGTTAATTATAAAGAAAAACAAAATATTTGTTGTTCTTGCAAGGGTCTAGATATAATCTTCTTTCTTATGATGTTATTGACTTCTCGGTCTTCTTTCTCGATGTGAGCTCTCGGTCTGGGCTTTCGGCTTGGACTTAGACTTGGATATGATTTGTAGACTCTCACTTCTCTGGGCTAGGTCATCTAGATCTCTCGGTTCTTGGTCTCGGTCTCCTCTCACGGATGAGTGTGTACCTGAAAGGTGCTCCGATGCCAAAGTTAAAATTGGTACTAGTTAATTATCAGATAAATTCACTCTACTTACCTCTTGAGTTTATCACCTATTTATAGTACTTTCTTATTGGGCTTAAAACCTAGTTGAACTTTTACTCTTTGCACCTGATCTTCTTTAAACACACCCCTTATGTTTTGAACCCTTTAGATGAACTTTGCCACAATGATTATTTATTTATTTAAATTTTACCTTTCAGTTAATTTTTTAACTTTCCTATCGGTCCACCTCTCGCCTGTAAACACTACATTTTCTATCTTAATTTTGGAATGGAACTCATTAATAATTTCGAAACTACACATGCATATATGTTTAGCCAAAATAATGTTTATGACCAAAGCTTTCTCAAATGAATAACAAATCTCTCGCTCATTCTACGATTAATATGAAAATATAATTAACAAAGAAACTTATAACACAAACATTCTCCCTAAACATATTCTATCCCTAATTTCGTTGATAATGAAATTTCATGAGTTTGATTAAAGTAATTTAGCAGCAACTTCGTTTTAACCAAAAACTAAGGAAAATTGTTTACAATTTATTTTTTATTCGTATATATATCAGTGCCAATCACTTTAAATAAAAAAAAGGGTTAATAATATGCCAAATAAAACTAAATAAAATTATGCGATTAGAATAAAGTAAGTTAGGTCATATACCTTTTTTATATAAAAAAAAAACTGATTCCGTCGATATATTTATTTGAATCAGAAAAAATGTTATTAATAGAGTTTTTTTTACCCAATCTTTATCCTTCATTTTTCAATTCATAGTAAAAAAAAGTTACTTAGAAATTATAGATTAAAAGCATAAAAAATAAAGATAAAAATTATTATTTTTATATCACCCGTCAAATAGTTTAATTCCTTTTTTTTAAAAAAAATTATATTAAGTTAAAATTCCAGCAAGATTTGGTCTAGCATATCGACTTCACAACTTAATAAATAAAATTTTACTAAGAAAAGGATTATGTCGAGAATTGTTTTCCATATAAAAAAAAATCAAAAAAATCATATCATAGAGAAAATTTTGCAATCATGATTCGAATTTGACTCTTATGAAATATACTTGTGACTGAGAAATATAAAGACTAATGATTGAAATACATTCTATCAAGCGAAATGATTCTCTCACACTATTTTGTTAGTTGAATAATGACTATTTGACTCAAGAAGAGAAGAAAGATGCAAGATAACAAAAATAAATGTGATAAATAAAGTGGAGAAGGAAAACAAATACATGCAAAAGGAGAGCTAAATAATTTATATAAATTTAATTATATTATATCAATATAAATTATAATCACCTTTACATATTTTAATTATTTTTCTCCACCAATAATATAAACTAAATATTTCTATCATTTTGAAAATTTTTATATTAATATTAAATTATTTTGTACATCATTCATTTAAAATTGATGTAATATACGAAAATAAAAACTATCTTATTATTACTATTTATTTTTGTACAATATTTAAAAATAAAAAATAATATTCATTTACTATTCAAATATTTGAATGCTGCATTTACATTGATGTGATATAAAATAAATAAAAAATAATGAACTGAATGGAAAAATATTATGAAAATATATAGAAATTTGTTTGGCTATCATATATTTTTTGAGAAATAATTCTTTGACAATTGGACAAGAAATCACTACAATAAAGTTATTAAATAAAAACTAATTTTAGATACCAAAATAATTAGTTATTATTTGATTAAATTAGATACTATTTTATAAGTTAAAAAAAGTTATTGATATTTAAAGTAATTTTTATTATTTATAAAATAGTTTATAAATTAGTATCTAAAATTTTAATTATTAGTTAATCTATATTCTAAATTAGTATCTATTAGTCTTTTAGAGATTAATTTAAAATCTAAAATATAAGTAGCTAAAACCTTAATAGCTAATTTAGATATCAATCTAAAAATCATTATATAAATTTTTATTAATAATAAAAATTTCTTTAAATACTAATAATTTTTAATCTTTAAAATAGTATATAATTTAATATATATATATATATATATATATATATATATATATATATATTTAGTTTTTAAAATAATATATATTTTAATATATATATGTATAGTGACTATTTATTTTTATATTCGATGAGATAAAGAGATACGTTTAAATAGGATGTGAAATATATTCGCAGGATATTTTATGTTATGTTAAGTAAATGTAATATTGTTTTTATAAAGATTGAGATATCTCTTAAATATTTTTATTATTTTTTATAAAAAAGTTTATTATTTTTATATTTTATATTTCTTATAATTTAAAAATAAGGTATACTTAAAGCATAATTCCTTTGTATATAATGTCTCAATCTTTAATAAAGATAAAACTGCTCTAATTTCATCAATGATATTAGTTGGAATGTAGACTTATAACTGTATCAAATTCTTTTTTTAAACACTATTTAAATTTTGAATCATCTTATATATATATATATAAAAAAATCACATCTGTGTTTTCATTCACTTATAAATGACGAAATGCTACAGTTATGGATGTGTTTGATACTTCATTGAAATGGTCTATTTCGTAATGGATTAGGACGTTGAATAATTTTAAAAGATAGAAAATAACTGTGAAGTAAATGTGGGGAACTGAAAAAAACAGGTGGGATTTCGTTTTAATTACGTCTAAGAACTTGCTTAACATCGCTTTTAGCGACAAATATCTTATCAAGAAGATAATTAAAAGAAGGAATCTATTAGTTACCCTTCAAAAAGTGCATGAGAAGAAGAGATGACTGAAAAACACCATAATCTCTCTCATTATTTATTATTAGAAGTTTCATTTTTGATACCCATGATGGGCACAACCTACCTTTCTCATTTTTCATTTTTTAATACTCAGATGCTAATTTTGCACCTACCAACACATAACCAAGATATTTATCTATATCTATAATGCTTTTTTATTTTTATTATATCCAATTATTTATTATATCTTTTTGCTCCTTTTTTTTCTGAAGGACACAATTAAATCGTCACATCTTCACTACAAACAACATGAAACCACCACCACTGAGGAACTCACAGAAACCATCAACAAAGAAACTCCAGAGAGAAAGAAAGAAAAAAGAATATTGATCTCACAGGAATACTTCCATGCACAAACATTTCACCATTGTACTTGCATGCAGTTTTATCAGGCCTCCAAGATCCTTTCATTTTGTTGCACCCGTTGCTCTTATACCTTCACCTTCTTATGTTGATCACTCAAAATCTTAAAATAACATGTTTTAATTTATTTTTTCCTTGTATATTATTTAACTTTCTTATTTTTATTTGATATAAAATTTAATTTTACATTTAGATTCTTAACGTAATCATGTATATATAATATTTTATTAAAAAACTTTAAACCTAACTCAACCTTATAGACCCGACTTAAAATGTGAGGTTTGCACATCACTTATATACTATGAAATGTTTTTTTATTAACAAAGAATAAATAAAATAAAATGAAACATTTCAGGGGTGTTTCAATTCTTATTCAGACATTTTAGGGTGTCCCAACCCTTATACAGAAAGTAGTTAAGGCCAACCTGTCCAATACCTGACCTACAAACATACTTCAGACTCTGCAAACCACCAACCAATCCTCAATTGAAAGGCATAGTAAGTCACATTAACATAAATCACCATCTACCCTATCAGAGTTCTTATAACCATTCTTTAGTCAAACCAATACACACAAACTATCCCCTAATATAACCAAAACTCCACAAACACATTTACAAAACAAAATCCCTCACCCATAAACAAATCCCACAAAACCCCCTCCAAATTGAACCCGCTTTCTTCAAAACCTAAAGAAACGTTAAGTGTCTACTAACCAGCTCGGGAGCCGCAATACCTGTTCATAGCCTCAACAACTATATACCACAAGAACATGCACACAAATCAAACAAACCTGACTGGAAGTCACATTCTCTTTTCATAACCACACAAACAGTAGAACAATAACCTGCACACAAAAAAATCCAATTGTCTTGGACAAATAGTTAGAACATTTTGCAAAACATCATTTTTTCAAATACTTCATTCAACACAAGGGATCCAACCACCAATCCGAATAAGAGAAGTCTGCCAATCTTTCCTTGACTGTAACCCAAGACCAAGATTTCCTTTGAGCCATAGTAAAGACCTCCAAAGGATCCACTCTCCCATTCTTAAAAATACATTTATTTCTATGATTCCAAATTTCACCTACAATTATATAGTGTGGAATGTTCTTATCATTAGTCGATGTGAGATCTTCAACACACGACACACTGAGGTTGCCAACTCTTGTATGATACTATATATATAATGGGTGGTTCGATAGCGGTGGCCTGATCAACTCAACAAATTCTCGCTAGGATATGTTATAAAGGACTCTGATATCATATTAAGAAGTAAACTTTAAGCCTAACTCAATCTTAAAATCAGTAAAACAATGTTTAGAATCTATTTGCAAGCTAGAAAAGTTAGGAATAACAATAAAGATAAAAAGGGTTGAGATTGATTAGCATAAAATAGAAAAGAGATTAAAACAACAAATAAAAATCAGTTGATCCCCAAGTTCCACCAATGAATTCTTCATAGGTTATCTAAAGATTATCATCCTTCAATTCTCACACAGAGCTAAACCGGATTGAAAGATTGAACATGCGTCAATCTAATTCAAGTTGAAGCTCATCAGTAAAGCATACGTCTATTGATTTAATCACTACCCACTTTGTTCCATGTGTATACTCCATGGGAATGCAAACTAACTAAAAAATCAAATTTTAAGAGAAGGAAGACTCTCAATCATGCGTTCAAGTACAACTTCTCACAAAATTAATTTTCCAAGAGACTAAAGATAAAAACAAATGCCATAGAGAATTGAAAAAAAAAACTTTTATTGATCAAAACCTCATAACTCAATGAGGAATTACAAAGGAATCAACAAAAAAAGTCTACCTTTCCATGCGAAGACAAAATAAAAGAAGTACAAAAAAGAAAAAAAAAACTAAGAAAATCCTCTGAAGCTCTCTCCTTTTTCCTTGAGGCTTGTGTCTTTTTATAGGTTTTTCTGCTCCAGGGATATTAGGAAAATATTCTGGTTTAGATTTGTTAATAGTTTCTCAATTTTCAACTTTCCAAAATTCTTGGATTTGTTTCATTGTATTTTATAGAAGATTTGCTTCTAATTCAGTTTCTGAGAGATATTGTAGATTTTATTTTCTCAATCTTCTCTTCATATTTTGTTCAATTTTGATTTAAAGAAACAACTTGAACTTTTACATATTTGACTCATTTTTAAAGGTAGACACTTGCTTCACACTAATCTAAAAAAAATTAACACAAAAATAGTTAAGGCCCAAATAAATCCAATTATATGAATCTGAATTAAAACAATAAATTTGTTTATTATTATAGTTCAATAATCTATGAGTAAAAGCTATTGAGTGTGAATAAATATATGTTAATCACATATTACAATAAAGAGTCCATTGACAACCCAACAATGAATTGTTCCACATTTCAACTGCCAGAAGTAAAAAGAGAAATATCTTTTACCGAAATGTGGATTCATGTGAGGAGACTGAAAAAGAAAATTGTTACTTTGACAACTTGTATATTGAAACGCATAAATTTACAATTGTAATTTTGGTCAATACATATTAATAAAAAAAATATTTTTCTATTAATACGTATGGTGGTTAACATGTCAGTAATCACTGAATTTTTTTAAAAAGTTGTAAACGGTGTATTTGACTATGCAATCGTTAAAGTAGAATTTTTTTCTACAATAAAATATACATTTTAATATAAATTTACAGTAAATTAATATAAACACACGTTTTAATTATTTTTAAGATTTTCATAAAAAATATTTTAAAAAATTAAAATTAGTTATATCAACATTATCCATACTTAGTTTAAAAAAATAGTAATTATAAGAGTGTATTTTGAAACCCTTTTAAGCATGTTCAATGAAAGTGTATTGAAGAGAGATACAAACACACACTAAATTGGTTTGAGGAAAAGTTTAGTATAGGGATACATAGCTCCCTTGGTAGGCTTTAACCACTATATATGCTTTTCACCCTGATTTGATACACTTGATTAGTAATAGCTCCATTTAAATGAGTGCTCGTCCAACCAACCTATAGTGACTTTTGCATGGTGGCCTAAATAATCATTGTGTTATAGGTCCACAAAAAGTGTCTCCATCCTCACTGGTCAATTAAAAAAGAAAGAAAAACATCTGGAAAAGTTATTTTATCTACCTCAGCCCTTGCTTTTGCACATCCATATATGGCTGTTACTATTACTATTACCCCCAACTGAAGTAGACCCATCACAGTTATATACTATTACTTACCATACACACACCACTGTCAATTCTCATTAACGAATCTCCATTTTGAACTCTAGCTACTATCATCCAACTATTCCATTCATTTTCTTACCTTGAAATATCAGTGGAAAATGGGGTTAGGTCATGACTGGTATGATATAATGAGAAATTCTTAGGTGATGTTGGATCACAGTAGAAGTTTTTCTTTCTAGTTTCTACCAATGAATATCTCATGTGAGCAAGATGAGAATTAAATGGCATTTGCTCCTCCGACAGTACCTCAAAAGGAGCAGTTGTGGCCATGGACCACACAGGGTAGTTCTTGGCTTGGCTCATTCAATAGCCACAAATTGTGGGCCTATATATGTGGGTGCGTCAATATCACACGCCATAATGACAATGCTAAGAGCCTCCAAACACGCAAGTATGTATCTATATTGTTTCGTCTGGTTCTCCCCCTATACACCCACCAACAGAGTTAAAGCCTTGGTGGGTGTCATCACCCTCCAAATACAACTATTCCAAAACTTTTTCTCAATCAATTATATATCTTAAACAACCTGTTTATGGTTCATCATTTACGTTAACTATCCCAGAAGATTCAATCTAGTTCAACTCCGATTAATCAATCTTTCAGCATGTACTTTATCACATTAACTATCTTCTCTCTCCCCTCAAGATCCATGAATAACCATACATAAGAAACTTACTATATATAAGCCTCTGGTACACTCTTATCAAAAATAATGAAGAGTTATCAAACATCTACTATCCACTCAAAAACACTTAGTAGTTTACAAAGCTATATGGAATCAAACAATTTCTGCTACGGATTATTTTTAATGTTCTGTAGGAGATAATTTTCTTTTTCTTCTGTTCAGTCTTTTTCTTCTGAAAAGAATATAATCTTGGATGACTTTATTTTTACCCAATATATTTGCTGTTACAGTAGTAAAATATGAAAGAGAAGTTTATAGGTTTATGGTGATTTTGGATAAACATTTTTGTGATTTCATTTTTGTATAATCGAGATGGATTGGAATACAAAGTATTTATTTATTTATTTTTTTACTAATAAAAAATTTTTGTAGTTTACAAACATTTGTTATAAAAATTAATGTTTAATAATATAAAAAGACTGCATACTACTATTGCGGCTCTGGTCTGTTAAACAAAAGTTTAAGGAGAAAGAGATATGTAATGTATTCTACAAAGTCAAAGCATGTTGAAGTTAAACCCCCCAACAACGTACAAGAAGGATTAGAATAGTAGATTTTGTCCATGAACACAGATTGACGGTGGAGAAAGTGAACATAATTAAGCTTTTCCTGTAGCAAAATTTTTGAATTCGATCCATCTGAACAGGGAATTAACCAATCACTGTTGTGATCATCATTTTAACCCTATAGTATCAGTTTCAGACCTAGCTTCCATAGCTTGTCTTGAAATGATTGTATATTATTGAACCACGCCAGCAGAATCAATTGAGTTTTGTCCATTCCTACACCAAATGGGGTTGTTCATACCGAGTAACGCGGCTGCGGTCGTAGGTAGCGGGCCATATTTAACACCTTCATTATTGAGTTCAAAAATAATGCACACAAAATACCATTTCTCTTTCTGTAAAACTCTTTTCTTTTTAACTTCAATTCTGAAAGAGGTTAGAAAGTAACAAAGTTATATTAAGGGGAATTTTAGAAGAGAATACACAAAGAGAAATGTCAGAAAAGATACGTGATATAGTAAAGATATGTTAAAAGATGATTTACATAAAAAGTGGTCTAAAGAATAAGAAAATTATAGAGCACATGATCACTCTCTTGCATTGCATCTTAGAGTGTTCTGCAATAGATGGAACACGAATAATTGTGAAGAAAAAGTTCCTGATACAAAGAATAAAAGAACCTACTTAACTAGTCCTCGAATTGACCTAGCTAAAGCCAAGTGCATGGGACAGGTAAAGGTGTCCGTCCTACGGTTCTTGCTTCATATATATATATGATAAAATAAGAAAATATCCATAAAATGATTGGTGCAATGGAAGACATATGTAGAGAAGTAAATTATAATATTGCAAAAGTATTGTAACCCATTTTTTTTCCCTGTTGAAGTTGTACATGTAGCTTTTTCAAGTACTGAATTGGAGAATCGAAGTCAAATTGTAAAAGGGGTGAAAAGGTACAAGAATATCTGTAAGGTAAATTGGTACCTTTTGAAGGAAGTCACATAAATGTACTATATATGGTTCCTGAGTAGTGAAATGAGAGGAACGAATCAGAATTCGTTCTACGCCACTTCTTGGACGCCATGCTTTCTTCAAAGTCAAATTGTCTTTTCAGTGAGTGTTTATAATTAAGTATAAAGTTTGAAAGCCATATATATATATATATATATATTATATATAATTTATTAATGGATTGATGTTGAAATATGAATGATGATGCTATCTGATCGGAGTATCCTTCTTTTGCTTTCAAGTTTCAACTATAGAAACTCATTTTGCAGCTAGTGTACATGTCCCACACGAGTTCAATACAATTTTATGGCAACAGTTCATGAAGTCGAACTAAAAACATTATATCTTCAAATCTTGATAACTAGAGAAACTAATTAAGAAACTAGCTATATTCCCCACCTTTCATGAAATTGATGGGATCGATGGAAAAGTTCAGGTTGCTTGAATTTTCAACATATATTTTTATAGAAAAAGATAAATGAAAAATAGTGCATAATGAGTCCAATCTTACTTTTGTATACATCAATATGACAAACAATTGCAAATATCTTTTGTAAACAAACCATAGGCTTCTTCTCCTACCTGTACTAATTCAAGCCTTCAAATTAGAATGGAGAAAGTTTAAAATGGACTTTAACACTTAAATTTCTAAAAATACTCTATTCCAAAATAATAGGACACTAACAAAAAAAGATAATCAAGTAACACATATTTTAGTCGCATTAATTATATTGATTACTCGTAATTACATTCAAGAAGTGTTGACTCTCCAACTCAATTAATTATAGAATTCACAACCTAACTAGTCATCTCTCAAGCTTAACCTTATGACTATCTTTTGATCCTATTAGTCAACTAGTCAAACTATTAGGAATTAGTTTGCAAACTCATATCCTCTTATTGATAGTGATTCATTTATTGTTACTTCTAATGTTGATCAAAATAATAGGTTTTTTCTTATCAATACTCTATACCTCTCAATACCAAGAATATGGTATTTTATGCTTGAAGCATAGCAAGATGCAACCTCATAAAATATTTCAAAAAAATAATTGTTATGTTATAGACATTAGAATCTATCACATATGAAACTCATACAGAAAATACATAAAATCTAGATAAACTTCATTTACTGAAAAACTGATTACAAAAGTTTAAACCTCATGAATACATAAGGGTCTCTTATTTAGAAAGTGAAAACAGAATAGTCATAGTAAGCAGTAAGTAATTGTCACACAATGAGTTATAGGATAAAATATGGGAAATATGATTTTACCTTAAACTTAATAGAATTGTTAATTTTATGATGATAGTCTTCTAGAAATCTATCACATTTGTTTATTCTTTTAGAGCATCTAAGAAATTCAACATTATCATATTCATTCTGTCTTTGAAAAACTTTTGTATTGTTGTTGTAATTTGATTCTTATGTTTATCATCTTCTTGTCTTTGTAAATGAGTTTGATCTCTATCAATTCCAGTTTCAACCTAGTCTTTGTCATTACTCTCATACTTAACTGGCTCAAGAAGAAAACTAAAATTTTGTTGAGTGAAGCCTTTGTCAAGTCTTTCAATATGAAAACATATACTCATAAAAGAAAAACAACATTTATATTAATAAAAATTTTCTGATTAACTATTAAGGAACACATATGCTTTATGCCATTCTTATATCATAGAAAAACACACTTTCTAGCTCACAATTTAGTTTGGTTTTGTTGCTCTCTAGAGTAGAAGCATAGTAAAAAGATCTGAAGACTTTAAGATTCATGTATGTAGGAGGTTTATATAACATCACATAAGGAGATTCTCCATTAAAAGTAAGAGAGAAAAGTCTACTAACAATATGTATAGCATGAGCAACAACATATGACCAATACAATCTAGATAAACTAGATTGAAATAGAAAGCTACGTGTGACATTCAATATGTTATGGTGTTTTCTCTCCACCACAAAATATTGTTATGGAATTTCAACACAACTTTTATGGAATAAGATCACAAATTCATCATATAATTTGTTATACTCAAATTTCTTCCCATTGTTAGATCTTATGATTTTAAAACATTGATTGAACTGGTTTCCAACATATAAGACAAATTTAGATAGAAGAAATATATGCATTCACCTACAATATGATTAGTCTTGTTGTAATAGGTGCATTGCTTACCTTGTGTGGAGAATCATCCTCTTCCACTACCACGATTCCTCCTCTTCCTTGGGATTTCCAGTATTTTCTTTTTACATTTCTCCATTTTTTTTGCTTTTCCACGACATTTACAATAGACTTCAAGTCTTGCAGCATATATACTCTTATTACTAGTTAATTATTGTTCTTGTTGCACAATCAAAGAGAACACATGATTTATATCTGGAAGGGGTTCCATAAGGATAACCCGAGTCTTGATAGTGTTCTAAACATCATTCAAGTCTTTTAAAAAGCACATAATGTATTCCACATCTTTATACTTCGCAATAATTTTGGATAAAGCGCAACAAGGTATGTCACACACATTCTGGAATGGATCTCAAAAGCTCTAATTCTTCCCAAAGAATCTCAAGATTTGTATAAAATAGTGTGATGCTTCTCTCCCCTTGCTTAACTAAATGAATTTCTTGCACCAAGTCTGAAATTCTGAAGTAGTCTCCTTTTGAAAATCTCTCATTTAAATATTCTTAAAGAACCTTGACAATGTCAATGTAAACGAAACTTTCAACAATTTTTGGCGATAGATTACATGTGATCCAAGACGAATTATCATATTGCGCCTTTCTTAAGCTTCATACATGGATCATCTCACTCAGAATTTATTATGCTTCCATCAACAAATTTTAATTTGTTTTTGGAGAGAAGTGACGCCTCATACTCTAGCTCCACGAATGATAATTGACTTCACTCAACTTTGGTGAAACAAGAACCATACTTGGATTTTCTTTAGAGTGCAAGTATTATGGACTTGAGGAATTGGAAGAGCAGCACATTATGTGATGGGTTTTTGTTGTTGAAGACTCCATGCAAGAAGACAACTAAGAGAAATAAAGAAGAACTAAGAAACAACAAGAACCTTGGGAAGGAAGAAAAAATGGAAGCAAAGCATGATTTAACCTCTCTTGATACCATATTGAATATTATATTTCACACTTGAAGCAACACAAGATACAACTCTATAAAATACTTTTTATGTTGCAAGCAACACAATCCATCCACTAGATAATTTTCATTTACTAAAAAATATAGTACAAAAGCTTAAACTTCTTGTTTACACAAGGGTCTCTTAGATGATACTCGTTAAACGATCCGCTAAATAATACATGTTAAGATGATACTCACTAGACAATATTTTATTGTTGATAAAAAACACTCACAAGACAATCTAAACCTTCAATTCATTTTTTTATCAGCAATGAATAAACAAATATATTAAGGACATTTAAAAGATGTTTCAACCTTTAAAAAAAAAATTAATTACTAATTGTAGCAAGAGTACATAAAAAAATAAACACTAACATTTCACGCAACATATAACTTATTAGTCTTAACATGAAAAACTTTTATGAGAGAATATTATTTTGTAGACTTAGTAGTTGATAAAACATAAAGGCTAGTGCTTCCAAAAACATATTTTATATATATATATATATATATATATATATATATATATATTATCGGCTCCAAAAACATTATATACATCTGTCTTGTGACACTTATATATCACATCCACGAACCTATAAACCTCCGGTTGGTAAGCCACTTGAAGGTCTAAACCTTTAAACCTCTGGTTTAAAATCATCAGCCACAAATGACATTGCTAAAACATGTATGTTCAAAATCACATCAATAAAGAGATAAAAAAAAATCGAATATCTTGCATCACTTTATACAACAATTCATATGAATTAACAACCAACAATAACATATAGGAAAATATTAAGTAAACTTTCTCACTCACTCTTTTTCATTAACTCATGACACGCATCATGGCTTTCGAAGATTTTGAGGTGGTCGAACCCTCCGTTGCTACTTAGGCAGTGTCATGCTTTCTGACAAGATAGCGAGACATGCCATCTAATAATTCGAAACCTAAGTAAGGCGAATTTTATCTTATCATTTATGCCCTCAAAAGATGGTGATGTGAAAAGAATTTCAAATCACAGCTATAAAAAAATCCACTTTATGTTTCTTCAAAATTGTTAAGATTAAAACTTTTCCAATAATTACTAGGGCTACACATACTTACCCTAAATAATACAAACCATTCACATTGTGTTTAGTTTCTTCCTGTTATTTACGTCTGTATTATGACACATCTCAACAAGCTTAAAACAATTATTATTTCATAAATTAAAAATAATTTATCTAAAATTAAAAAATGGTATAAAATTAATGTAATAACTATTATTTTAAAAATTAAAGAGAAACTCGTTAAAATATTTGTGATAACTTTTATTGTCGTAACTTATATATGGACAGCTTAAACTTTGACAGAGATGCTATCGAATACGCGAGGCTTTTCAAGTTTAAGCTTAGAAAATTCTTCTCCATGCATAGCACATACAAGATGCGTCTGACGTAAAAATTAAATAATTTTTTATGATATTTTATTCTCAGATATTATATTTCTCAGAATAAGAGGAAAAAAAATAATTTAGAGATTTAATTTTATTAGTGAAAATAAATACTTTGATAAAGTTGATTTAACTTCTCATGACGGATATTTTAAATGAAGAAAGGGAAATTACATTTGTTAGAGTTATATGTATATAAAAAAATTTTAAAATATTAAACGTTATATGTTAATAAATTTGAAATATGAATTTGTTAACAACACGTAAAAACTAGTAATTAATTCCTTGAGAAAGGTTTGAAGGTGATGAAAAGAGAGTAGCTTGAAATAATATTCCTTAGCGAAACAGAAAGAGCGGTTTAGATGTAGCCACGCTTTAAAACGCACTAATGAAAGAGGTTAGGCAAGTGAAGCGGGTCCCACGCCTCCCCACGTGCCAGCTACCGTGACTTTTCGAAAGTAGTTGGACTTTAGAGAAAGCGGTGGGTCCCGCAGCTTAAAGACATCGACACGTGTCGTTAAAACAACGCTTGCTCTCTTTGCGGGCCCCGGCGTGGATAATCACTTCTTCAACACGCGTCCACTTGCGACCCGTGCGCGTGAGTGCGGGCCCACCGTAAGATTCGTGCAACTCGCGCGTGCGGGTCCCAGGGATCATCAATCAGAGAGGGAGAAGGGGAAGGGCGTGTTTGGATGCACAGTGTGTGAATTCACGAACTTCATTGGGACCACGCCGCTGCCTGATAGGTCAATGTTGCAGCCAATGAGGTTGTTATGGGGCCTCCGGATTAAAAAATAAAACTTTTTTTTCTGTTTCTTGTTTGTTTTGGAAGAAAATTATAATTTTTTAAACAAATATAATATTTTGGGATTATCATATCTCATTGCTAATTAGTTGAGCTATAAATTTCAGTTAATTTAATTTCTATTATTTTTAGTTTTATTTTAAAAACTATTTTTTAGGGTCATTTTTCATTAAAGACATAAAAAAATATACTTCTGTTTAATAAATTTAAAACTAAAACCATAATTTTGTAAAGTTGATACACATGCAAATAATCTTAGGAGTATAAGAGAAATTTCTTTTTTTTTTATTATTGTTATTAATAAATATGGACTTGGGAGAGAAGGGAAAGATACTAACTCCGGCCAAAAAGTTTGTGTGTCCCAGACTAGTCGGATAAGAGAATATTAACCATACTATAATTTAAATGCATTTTGTTATAATTAGCTCAAATTTGTTAAAAACCACAAAATTATTGAGATTTCATTCATTAACTAATGGACCTTACTATTTTATCAATTTTAACTAATGGGAGAGAGTGTAAACAAAATGTATTAGAAAATTGTTTTGTCTCCAATTAGTTAATTAATCACTAGAGTAAAATTTGTTTCTTACATAAAAAAAAGTTTATGTCAACTCCTTCCTTTTAAGGATAATGAAAATGATATTTCTTAAAGTCTTAATTTTAAGCATAAGTTATACTAGAAAATAGTGTTAAAAAATATATGAGTGACACATACAAATGTTTGGTGACATGTGTGAAATTACAAGGTGTTCTTTTTGTGCTTAAAATAAAGTGTAGTTTAATTTTGCATGGATACTACTATTTCAATTTTTTTTCCAATTCACTAGTAAATTTGGACTATACCATATCACATTTAAAAAATGTACTAGAGTAGATAAATAATTGTAAAATCTAGACTTTAAATCAAAATCTTAAATTCTAGATAAATAAGGCAAGTAATCTTAATGAAGTGTCTTAATATATATTTATAAAACAATTAATATTAGGTATTCTATGATATAATATAGGAGAATGAGGCATTCTCCTCTAGGATAGTAGATTTAATTTTTGAAATTAGAACTAGAAATGTCGATAGATGTGGTAAAGGATAAGTTTTGTCACCTTTGTTTTAAAGCCAAGCAAATTAGACAAGTGTTCCTTGCTTGTGATAATAATAAAGTTAAAGGAAGGTTTTGTCTTGATTCAGTGTAATTTATGTGGAATTTATAAAGTTTTAGGTTCTTGTGTATTTATTCATCTAACAAACACCAAAATGTTGGTTTAACAAGTTGGCAACAACTCAATGATTATAGACTTCAACAAATCATATTTTAATTACTCCTGATTAATAAGTGATTACTCCTGATTAATAAGAACATTCCAATTTATATTTTTTATTATTTTGATGATTTAATTATATATGGTCATGATGGACCGACCGTGAAAAAATTCAAATATTATTCGAGTTAGTGTTTTTCTATCAACGTAAGTATGCTTTAGATAATTTCTAAAGTTGGACTGCGATTAGACAAGTTGTCCTTTTACAGATTAACTTCCATAGGTTATTTCATTATTTTGGGTCATTGACTCATTTGTCAATCTTTTAAGAGATCAAAAATAATAAATAATTAATAATGTCTTAGTCTTTATAGAGAAATATAAATCCATGACTAGTTGTAAAATTGAAATGATTGAAAGACTTGATGTGTAGGCATGATGCATTCAAAATGTATATATTCTTACTAGATATATAGTAAGATAACTTTAAAGATAACTGTTATTTCAATTTTTCATCATAAACATATATTTTCTATAAGATATTATATAAATAATTTATTTATTCTTTTAATAAAAGATTTTATATTAACCATGTAACTTGACATTTGAATTAGACCACACATCAACTAACAATAATCATCACTTATTATTAAAAAAAAATACAAAAATAATTTGATAAGTGTAGATTTTTTTTCTTTTTCTGATAATTTTATTATATTCCTTCTTGATGTATGTATATTTCTATAACCATCTAATGATAATTATATGAGAAATTAATCATATACATTTTTTTTGAAGACACGTTAATAATATGTTGAAGTTGACAGTGAATATAGATAACCCATTATATCAATCTGCATATAATAAAAGTACAACTTACTATTCATTTTCTCTCTTTACCTTTTAGCATTGACTGGAAAAGGAATTTTACAATTTTCAGAGAAAATTCAAATATATTGAATTTGATGTTAACTAAAAAATGTTTTGTATACAAAAAAAAAATATTAAATTTTTATTTTTTTTCTTATTTGAATAAAGTATTGTGATTACCATCAAATATTAAAATATAGTTAACATCCACCAATTGTGAAAGAATAGAATTTTACAATTTTTAAATGTTTTGTATAGATAAAAAAACTTCAAAGTTATTAATTTTTTTTATTTAGATAAAGTATTTATTACCATCAAATATAAAAATTATCACTAAATATTATCAGTAAATGTTCTATAACAAAATAATCCTTATAAACATTAAAAAAAAAAAAACTCAAACATAGCTATCATTCACAAAAAAATTGGCCCCAACACTAATTAAGAAAATAATAAAATACATCAATCAATAAATAGTCCTAATCTATATCGACAAATAAATTATCCCAAAAATATCAATAAAAAAAAAACTTCTATCAATATTGACTAAAAAAGCCCTTATTTTCATTGGTAAAAAAAAATACTCTCTGCCATTTATAAAGAAACACGACTAACGACTAACAATGGCTGAAAGATACTTTTATGAATGTTGGTGGACAAACCATTGATTAATATTGATGGAGAAAATTCTATTTAATTTAATGTTGATGGAGAAATAATTTTGACTTTTTTCTCTAAATAATACGTTTTTGGAAATTAATTAACTGGAGCAATTGATATTTAATTTTCTAATTTTTTGGATAACACCATTCTTTTTATGACGAGGATTTGGATTTTAGGAAAATGAATTCTCACATTTGTTTTTTATTTAAGTAATCAGAATTTGGTTTCCGGATAATCAAATTTGGGGTAATTAATTTTTTTATAATAAACTGGAGCGGAAAAGATTGTTTGGTGGGTCATTGAAATCTAATTTTTGAAAAATTTCTAATTTTCAATTTAAGTATTTAAATGTTTATTTGAAATTAATTGTGCGGTAACCAAATTGTGGGATGGTGTTTTGGTTTTTATTTTAGAGTCAATGAGAAATATAAAATAAAATAAATTTTAAGAAAATAAAATAAAATAATTTTTAAAACTTTTTATAAGTAAGAAATGTTTTAAAAAATTTAATTAAAACTGGGAAGAATAAATTTTAAATGAGAGAAAAAAATTATTAAATTATGTAAGATTAAATTATTAAATTTTGTTTTGTAGTGAGTTTAAATATTTATAAAATTAAAATAGAAAAAATATAGAATTTGAAATTTAAAATTTAAAATATTAAAATTTATAAATGATACCATTAATATAAAGAGAATGAAATAAAATATTGTATTGATATTATGGGAAAAATAAATGAAAATCAATTTGAATTGTGGAGAATAAATTATAATAAATTTGTAAATATAATTTTATAATAAAATTTAAAATGATTGAAAAAATTATAATAAATTATAATATTTATAGCATAATTAAGTGTTGGTATTTTTTTTTAAAAAAAAATATCAAAATGATTAATAGTAAAAATTAAATAAAATTGTTACAATATTTTATAAAAAGTATTAATTGAATGGTTTAAAAAGTTATAAATAAAAATTACGTTATTTTTATTGATATGTATGTAATTATTAAAAAAATAAGTGAATAAATGTATCATTACATAAAAGAAAGTGTATAAGTTATAATTTTAAAATTCTGGAAACTCTTTTTTGCAAAAATAAAAAACAAAATTGAAATTTTTCATGGTAAAAAAAATTAAATAATTTTTACCTATAATTTTATCCATGCTGATCTAAAAGCATTTCTCAGCCGAAAACACTAAGTAAAATATTAACAAAAATTATACTGACCTATATTGAAAAAAAAAAAAAATGATCACTGAAAAATAAACACAATTCACTTTACCAAGAAAAAATCACTAGTGACATCACCCGAAAAAGAAATTCAACTAACGACTCAATTAAACTAATGATAAGTTTACCAGAACGGAACCAACCTATTATTTTAGATATAAAAATATTAAAAAATTTAAAGAATACGAAGAAAAAAGACAAATATTTTAGATATAAGAAACATGAATTTTTTTAATTTTTAAGTAGAATTTAACATTATCTTACTTTTAAATAATTATCATGAATTTTTTATTTTTCAAATTTTTATACTTTTTTTATTCAAATAACTTATTTTTTATGATAAAACCTGTATTTACACTCTACCCATGGATGATGTGCCACCTTCTTTCATTCTTACTATATAATGATTATATCATTTGATTTTGATTTCATTTTCAAACTCTAGCTCTTTTTTTCAAAAGTATTAATCTGAAAAGTTACTATATAAATAATGATGATGTATTTTGTTGGAAATGCTTCAAATAATGAGTTCAAATGCTCCAAACATTATCAATAATGCAAATTAATTATATATAATAATAAAGAAACAACGAGCCTTCTCTTTTATCAATGGTAAAAAATGTAAAGTGATTTTTAAAATGTGGTATATAACTTATGTATGATTTGGTTGGTCTTTCATACATTGTGATGCATTGTGAAGGGATTTAACAACACTTTGAACATATAAACATCATGACCAGTAATATAGCATGTGTAAATGTATGTGAGTGGTTGTTATCTAGGGAATTTGGAATTTTAGGAATAGAGTAATCATTAATGAGACTATGGTAGATTCAGTAGAACTTCTTACTGTAGCTCAACTCAAGGCATGAGCATGAGTAAGTTTTTAATTTCCTAACACAAAAATCTCATACTCTTATTGGTGCATTAATTTGTTTACATGTCTAAATTCAATTCATTGGCAGTCTCTTTTTCATCACCTATCTACATATATTTGAATGACTGACATGTGGATATGAGGATGTTCAAAATGGTTGGTTGCAAGCATAAGCTGAAAAATCTTTGTTTTTAGGAAAGTGGTTGACTAAACAACTCTAAGGACTTTTGTGAGTAGCATGCAAACATATAGACTTTGAGGAAAAAAACATTGTAATTGTTATGCACATAATGTGTTGTTTCAGCAAAGATAGATGCATGATTTGAAGTAGTTTAATATAACTTTTTATACTAATATTCTCATATTTGGATTGTAGTTTTTGTATATGGGTTGGAGTACTCCAATACTCATATTTATATAATTTTTTATTATTGATTGAAAGAAAAATCTATGACAAAAAAAATCTATTGTTGACCCGCTAGCCCGCAAAAAAAAAAATTGTGTGTTGACTTGGGTTGGGCTTGATAGTGATAACTTGGACTGGAAAAAATATTAATGTTTTTGAATTAACTATGTTAATTGTAGTGGTGTTTATATTTAATGTTTTTGAATTAACCATTTTTAATGCTTTTGAAATGGAAGGATATTGATATTTGATTTTTATCTTAATTGAATTATTAATGTTTGACTATGCTGATAAGTTGGCTAATTTAGGATTTATTCATAGAAAATCTTTTCATTGGTATAATAGACTCCCAGCTAGTCTGTTCTTAGAATTCTTTATGAATAGGTATAATCTACCTATGTATCGTTTGTGTTAACATATGGGTTTTGGTCTAGTCCCCCCATATT
>Ga0123342_1004227_pt1 | contig 22161 bp, 16 predicted proteins | sample Turbeawhitnodule_FD_89960 | JGI IMG/M metagenome (GOLD analysis project Ga0123342, IMG submission 89960) | Root nodule microbial communities of legume samples collected from Mexico - Turtle bean Mexico white nodule | ecosystem: Host-associated > Plants > Roots > Nodule | place: Mexico: Nepantla... | reverse complement strand
GAGCAATCCTCGTATCAGAAACCCTAAATCAGAAATTTGAAATCCCCAATTTGAATAACCTAAACCCTAATTCAGTATTCACCAAAGTAATGTAAGCACAATCCACGTAACTTACACGTGTCTGCCACATAAGCAACACTTATCGTCGTTTGGTAATATTTAACAGAAAGAACCATTTTGAATACATTTAAAAAAACTTAGGGACCAAATTGAATTTTTTAAAAACCACTGTACCAAATTGACTATTGGCTATAAATATAGGGACGAAAAAGGTAATTAAACCTAAAAAAAATTATCAGTAAAAAATATATTATATTAAACGGATGTCTACAAAAATTTGTCTGTACAAAAAAGTTTAATAGAATATAGAGCAACCCAGCTATATATGCAAATAATAATAGGTTTTAATATGTTCCAAATTAGATTAAATGCTAGCATATTTAATTTTCGAAATCAATGTTTTTACGATCATCGTCGATTTTAAAAAATACGTAATAATACAGTTAACCTTATTTAAATTCAGACTAAATAAAATTATATTCAAACAGGGAATTGGTATAAATTACCACTCGATAAAAAAAGTTGTCAGTAAAATATTAACAATATTTCAGTGGGTTTAATCTGTTCAATATTCCTAATTTTTAAATTTAGGTAAATTCCTTATAAATTAGAAGAAAGACAACATTAGAATAATTTAACAAGGTTGATAAGTTTAGATATCAAACCTCACAATTTATCATTTACAATCAGAAGTATAATTATTTCAAATTATATAATATATTACTATTATTATATATAAAATAAATAAAGCAAAGCAGTTTTTCAGCCTATTCTCTCACTCAGATTCTACATAATTATTTCCATACATTCATGTCTTCTCATTTTTTATTTTTTTTCTTATCTGTTAGATAAAGATGTTTATTAATCTAGTTAAGTTACTTATGGTGTGATTTATAGATGAATACGTAGGATTGTGAGGATTGTTTTTTATAAGGTTTAAATTATCCTAAAGTGATACAATAATTCTTTGTTTGATAAAAGAAAGATTTTATGGGTGTAATTAAAAAAAAAAACTTATGCATACCTCAATTAATAACATTGCCTACTTTTTTTTTTTATCAATATGTGTTGATCTATACTTTCACTTCAATTGATAACTGTCTACAATTGTTTATTAAATTCATCAATACCTTCACAATAACTTTTTACCAAACTTTTATTGTCAATTGCATATATTCAACTGCATTTAAGAAAAGATGTTAAGACTCTATTTTTTTAATAAAATGTGATTTTTGAAACAAATAGTTTTTAGAATTTCAGTAAGTATATTCAACTTCAAAACACATGTTTTTAGTTAAAATAGTATCGTTACCACTTTCTCTTCTGGTTTCTAAATTATTAATTTATACGTATACACTTATTTTTATTAATTACTTCTAATCAACTAATTATAATAAATCTTCATATTCTAATTTATTTATATTATACAATATTATGAATTAATTATTATAATTCTATTTCATTATATATAACTTCTTTTTTAAATGGCACAGTTCACCGTAAGTAAAATATAATATTAATAATTAATTCATAATTTCTTTGCACTAATTTAACTAATGTTGTCATTGATTTGTTTCATTGTTTGCATCAAAAATTTATATATATATTGCATAACTTAATATTTTTTTATTAAATAATATTTTCTTAATCAGTTAGATTAAAAAATAATTTCATGATTATGTTTTCATTATATGCATTAAAATCAATCTGCTAAAAGACAAATCTTTCATTATTTTGTTATTATTGTTCAACATAAATAACTATAATAATATAACATTAAAGTTAAGTTTGAAAAAAAAAACCTTTAAAGAAATTAATCACATAACATTTAACAAAATGACATTATATATATTATTTATTTATGTTTTAGATATTATTTCGATCTTTTCATTCTTCTCATGCACATATTTTCCGTGTATTCTTTCTCTCGGTTCTCACTCTCCCTTCTCTGTACCTTCATCTATTCTAATCTTATCTTTTTCAGATCCGATTATATACCTTGCACTAGATGAGAGCTAAAAATCATTTTCAACCAAACATTTTTTCAATTAAAACCTCTAAGTGTTGAGTGATTTTCTTGAAATGAAAATCTGAGAATAAAGAGTTATAGGTAAAGAAAATTAACTTAAATTATCTTTATTGATGAATTTGGAATAAGGTCGGTTTCGTTGTGAGGATTTAGTAGAATAATGCTTGTGTTTTATGTTGATTCCTAAAATATTTTTAATTGAAGGTGCTGATAAAAAGGTGTATAATGCTTCTTTTGTTTGTTCAACTTGATAATCCATGCATTTTGTACATACTTGTATAAAAATAAATGTATACTTAACATTTGTAACTTAAAAGAATTATATGAGATGCAAACAAACTTTACAACACAATTAGAATACTTAAATTTATATAACATGTTATCAAAATATAAGATAGTCATCCAACATTACTCTTCCAAATTCTAATAAGATTGGCAAAAAAAAATAAAATTAGTCAAGTTTGCCTAAAATTTTCCCAATTCAATTAAAAAAAATCTTGACCAACTTTTGATGAAAAAATAACACCGTTCTTGTCTATTAAAAATAATTCCTACATTGACAAAAAAATATTAATCATAATGGACATTACAAAGAACTAATGGATATTTGTCCAAAAATAGCTTCACCCACTAACACAACTTGACTATAACATCTACTAAAAATAAACATATCTACAATATCAAAAACATAATCTTAATAATGTAAAAAAAATCATATTATTGTTAATAATTTTTTTTGACTTTGATCGATTGAAAAATAGTTGTATCAACATTGACATAGAGAATTAGGCAATTAACTTGACTTATGTTGACCCAAATAACTCTAAATGATTTTGACCGAAAAACAATCCTATTGACCTAACCAGAAAATAATCTCAATTGATATAACATAGTAGAAAAACAATATTGATGTTGACCAAAAAACCTAACTAACATCAGACTACATCGTTAGACAATAATATTGAATTACATTAATGATAAAATAACTTTAGTAATGTTGATAAAAAAAATTATGATTCATTTTCTTCTTAAAGAAACATTCATGAACATTATTAAAAACAATGTCGAATTGATGACACCTTAAAGTCAATTGAGTTAACAATATCTTAGACTAAACCAAGTCAACAAAATACTAACATTATTAAAAGTTGATAACACCAATGTCAATTGAGTCAACAATATTTTAGTCTAAACCAAGTCAACAAAATACTAACAAAATACATCAAGAAAATAGTATGATTAGAAGATATATGAATTTGAAAGTATAAAAATAATCAAATTTTTAATTCTTAGATAAAATTTGAAATTTTTTATTTTTTAGAAATCAAGTTCCTCTCATAAAATTATAATTTATTTTAAAAAATATTAAAAAAAATTATAAAATATTTTAGATTTTAAAAAATATTTACCTCCAAGTCATTATCGTTACAAGAAAGTTTACACAAATAGGCACTTGCAAGCTACCTCATCTTGGCCAAAATACATATATGAACTTTATATCTAAAGCTTTCGAATTAAGAGTTAGTAAAATTAAATTATGAAAAAAAAAACCAAATAAGTAAACCTCCACAAAACAAAAGTATTTGATCCCAATTACTGAATGATTAATTAATAGTGTAAGGACCAAATGCAAAGATTGTGCAAGAACGATTTGTTATATTAATCGAAGGAAGCATACGTTGCTAGAGCCATGATAATTTAACTGATGTGGTTGAAACCAACAAATTGAATTATAGTCTTTTAAAGCAAAATAAAATAACTTATGTATAACAATGGCAAGGATCAAATTTACAATGATGAATAAAAGTGAAACAAATTCTCCTCGAAATCATGCATGCCTTGTAGGCTTTTCACATGTTATTTTAAAGGTTGTGACTTCTATTCAGTATTCTCACAGGTAAAACTACTCTGATTTTAAACTACTTCAACACCTATTTTAAACTACTATACCAATAAATGTTAGAAAATTGACACTGGATCCTAAACTGATATCACTTTGCTGAGGCTACCTCTTTTGGAAATTAAGAAATTTGATGCCATAGGCAAAAACGAATAAGAAGAGGATGACCCAGCCTACATGAACAGCAGCAACAACTGGAAGGAAGTCATACTCAAAACCAAAGTTTTGTTTCAGGAATTCCTTCAGTTGCATGGTTCCATTACCTGGTATCTCCAATTCTACATTTCTGTCACCTAGTTGTGAGGTAATAAGGCCATACAGTGTCCATGAAACAGGAGAAGCCCAATAATACCATCTCCACCAAATAGGAATTTGCTGTGTAACATTTAGGAGAAACAAAATTAGCTTTGTATGGAAAAGGAGTGTCATTTACCATGAATTTCATATCAAAATGACAAATCACTTACCATCCTAGGAATGATAAAGCCAGAGAACAAGTTCCAGAAACTCAAGAAGAAGGACATACAAATGGCAGCCACTTGGTGACCCGGTGTTAGTGCTACAATCATCATCCCATACAATGTGAAGTACATGAAGCTCATGAATATGTAGTAGTAGAACCAAAAGAAGCTTGTTGCCTTCCAATCAAACCCAATCGTTGAGAAAAGCATAAGAGCGTAAATGGCTGTTTGAATTGCATTATAAATTGCCTCTATTGCCACCTGCATAATCAATGAAGTGTCTTTAGTTTGAATATATTTTCTTTCCTTTCCATTGGAAGGAAGCCCTTGCCTATGGAAATTGTCATATGAAGATTTGTCATCTCCAAAACAGCATAAGCTAGCTTCAATAACTAAAAAAAATTCGATTTACTAGTTTTTTGTGAAATTTATCAAAAGGGTGTCTATATGCCGCTCTATCTTTGCTTTGTACCTGCCCAAATGCATATGGCAATGCAGAGTACATCCCTGCTGCTCTTTCACGATAGAAGATCGTTCTTTCAATGGCTACAACTGGTTGTACTGATGAAGCATTCATGGCTCCCATAAAGAATACAGCCGCGTACATGGCTCCCAAAAGATTCCCCAAATCTTGTTGTTTATGGCTGCCATCAAAATTTGTTCAACAAATGTCAAAAAGGAATAGTAACTTGAAATGCAAATTTTACTGTGAAAGGCTTGTTAACATACGTTTTATGGGCTTTATTCCAGAAAATGGCACCGAACATTATTCCCTCGACTATTGTCATGAGGAATCGGACAACATTATACTGAGGATATCTCCAGTACGACCAATATTGTTTCCAGAAGTTAGCTTTGCACTGAACAAAAAACGATTGGGAGTACTTGGTTGGAAAGTACAAGTCCTTGGAATCTGGTGATGGAGTACTGAGCTCCTCAATAAGCTCCTCGTTCCTCCTGAAGAAAAGTACAGAGAAAACAAATAATTACAAAGACAGAATTATTGTAGCATAAATCAAACAGTAAAAAAGGTAAGATAACTAAAGCATGAAAAATCATACCGGTAAAGGGTAGACTTAGCATAAATCTCTGCAAAATCTACCTCAAGATTAGCCTCAACTAAAGTAGAGCTGATATCAAGCATCCATGTGGCAGGATTATAACCATTCTTGATTTTTGGAACCCCTGGGACAGCCTGAAATATATGCACAGTAGATACACTTATATGAAACTTTTTCTGATTAAAATAGAACTAGCCAGTGCTGCAAAAAGTATGAAGCTAGCTAAGTTCGATCTCAAAGACACTATACGCATAGAAATGATGCAATACTCACTTCAAAATATTCTACTAGCTTATGTGAGTGGCGACCAAGAGGTCCGGCATAGATAACCTGTCCTCCTCTTTTCATCAACAAAAGCTACAGTAACAAAATAAACAAAGCTATATGTAATAATCTTCCAAAGAAATAACATAGACACTCTATAGTCTGTACAGTCCACACTCACCTCATCAAAAGCTTCAAAAATGTCTATACTTGGTTGATGAATTGTGCACACAACGGTTCTCCCTGTGTCTACTGTATTTCTCACAGTTCGCATAACAATAGCAGCAGCTCTGGCGTCAAGGCCAGATGTTGGTTCATCCATGAAGATAATTGAAGGGTTGGAAACCAGTTCTACAGCAATGGTAAGCCTTTTCCTTTGTTCTGTTGATAGACCATCCACTCCTGGAAGACCCACAAGTGCATCTTTGATTGGGTTAAGCTCAACCAACTCCATAACTTCTTCAACAAACATCTGTCACCAAACAAAATCGAACTTAAAAATATTAGCATTAAAATTTACTAAATTCATAATGGCCGAGAAAATATAATTTTTTAGTTTATCCCCCACACACCTTTCGTGTTTGTTCATTTACATCTGAAGAGAGGCGAAGCCATGCTGAAAATATGAGTGATTCATATACAGTAACATGTGGAGAATGAATATCATTCTGTTCACAATAACCACTGACACGAGCAAATGTTGATTGGTTCTTTGGGTAACCTGAGATGCTAATATTTCCTTCTATGTATCCACCTGTTTTTCTTCCGGCTAATACATCCATAAGGGTTGTCTTCCCGGCACCACTAACACCCACAAGTGCTGTCAATATGCCTGGTCTAAAAATACCACTAACATCTTGTAGTAGTTGAAGTCGATCACTTTTGATTCCTCGACTCTTCATTTCCTGATTAATAACAGAAGATTTACTAGGAAGAAAAATGAACAGGTTTGAATTAAATTCAACTATTTCTAACAATTTTGATAAACATATAAAAGCATTCATTTTATAAGAACAATTAACATGAAATAAGATTTGAAAAATAGATTTTATATTTAATCTGTCATGAATTCAAGAAAGCTAAGCTATTTATGAATTCAAAGTGTTGGTAACGTGACTGAGTGATGTTACATGACCAAAAAGATATGGACATCTACAAGATGGAAATTTTTTGTTATCATAGCATGTACGGAAGTGAAAGCACTTTCTAGAATTCGGTGACTTACTGCAGGCATATCTACGTAGTAGCTAATATGGTCGAATGCAAGTGAAAGAGGTTGGAAAGGTAGAACCATTCCTCTTCTTGGTTCTTGGTTCGAAGAAGTAGCAATTTCTGAAGAACTTTCCATTGCCATGCCTGTACCTGCTATTTCAAAAATAGAATAGCGCCGCGAAAGGAAAGGTGTCACTGAATTGCACGAGAACAACTTGCAACTACAATTTTCAAAATATGTCACAGCAAAATGAAGAAAAGAATCGTAATGAAAAACTAACATAACTATTGCAACTAAACTAGTGTGAACGTGTTTCTGAATTAAAATTAAACCTTCTCCTTATTAGTCTTCAACCTATATTTTTCTAAAATAACAATAAGATGCACTTGGAATCACCAAGAAATAAAGGAAAAGTAGAAAGGTTTGAGAACCTTCAATATGCTGTCTAGAGGATGACTTTGTATTCTTTTCGTCACCTTCATCCAAATTGACTCCTTTTGAATCTCTAAAAGCTGAAATTTTGGTTGGCATTAAAGGTATTTATCAGAGGTGCAAAGTTTACTGAATTAAAGACTTTGGAAATCAAAAGGATATGACTTACTATCCAAATAAGTTAAAGAAAGAATGAATAAGATGTTGAAGATAATAGAAAACCCCAGCAAGGCTCCAATGCAGATCCAAAACCAATATTCTTCTGTATAGAAGCCTCTAGATTTCAGAAGCGCCTTTCCAACTGTAGGTTCATTAATTCTAGAGTCTGTATTTGGCTGTAAAAGATAAAGAAAAATGATGTTCATAGAATAGAAGTAACTAACGCCTGAAACAAATTCATCTTGATGTCTGCAAGTATGAGAAAATTGAATTCTTACTTTACTCCATCTTTCATCTAGGAATTCATTCATTACTATGGCATTCTGACCATACATCATAGGAGATAAATAATAGCCCCATATCATCCATGGCTCAATGTCATCTACAAACATCAAAAGAAACCAAGTTGCAATAGTTTGAACTAAAAAAGAATAATACAAAAAGCTTAACACATATGACCTTATTAAAGCTTCACTAAACTAGAAGATCTATCCAAAATTAAGAAGTGTCAACGACTTACTTCTGGCAATAACAAAACCTCCAAGCACAAATATCAATTGCAGGGCCAAGGTACCCAGTGTATTAGCAACAACTAGTGTTCTACCAGCTGCGGCAAGAAACCGAAATAGAGAGAGAGCCATCTGATGAATGCAAAAAAATGCCAAGAATTGTCGGAAAAATCTGATGAAACAAAGGGAAAAGTGTGGATTAAGAAATTTTTATCATTCTAGTTTAGAGAAATTGAAAAATTGGTTAAGTTGCTTTCCAATGCCAAATTGCAAACTCGTGTTAATTACCTGCTAGCAGAAGGAGCAAATCCAATTGTGTAATATGTAACGATAATCCATATCCCTGATTCCAAAATGGACAGAGGGATCTTGAGAAGCCAAATAGGCAAACCAAATGCCCATGCAGGGTAGAACTTGAAATCCCTTTGTTTGTAAAAGACAGGAAGCTTAAAAACAGTCATAGATAGTTCTGCCATCCCATTAAACATCACGTTTACTAGACTAAAGAATAATGCTCCATAGAATTTTTGTCCATCTTGAACTGTTCCAACTGGCATTTCTGTTTTAAGGAACATAGTAAATGTAATAACAGCCATGATTGTTATCTGTGATGTCTTGAATATATAAACAAAAGCACTGCGCTTCATAAGTAGCCATTCTCTTGAAAAGCATGCCTTCAATAGCTCCCAGTTTGTTATACCATATTTGTCTTTCACTAAGGCAGCAGGGTGGGCTCGGCTCTTATCGTAAGGAACCCCAAGCTCAGTAGCAAGTTTCTCTCCTATGTCAAAGGAACTAAAAGCTTGTACAAATTCAGGAACGGAAACATATCTGTAAGGTTCATCTTTTCTTGACCAATATTGTTGCTGGTCTTTCTTGGATGTCACTTCTTGTAAAAAATCAGCAATTCCTTTTCGCTCAGGACACTTGAAACCCGTGTGTTCAAAGAACTCTAGCACATTGTCACGTGGACCTTGGTACACTATTTGACCTTCTGAAAGTAGGATAATGTCATCAAAGAGTTCAAAGGTCTCGGGTGCTGGTTGTAGAGGAGAAATCACCATAGTTACATCCATTATATGAACCATTTGCCTCATGAACTTGCATATCTGGAAGGTGGTGGAACTGTCTAATCCTGTTGATATTTCATCCATAAATAGTGCCTTTGCTGGTCCTACCAGCATCTCCCCTGCATCCATTTACAATTAAAATAGATATTATAAACTAACAGATAATTACAAATGCTTATTTAGAAATCATCATTTGAAAAGACTGAAGGTTGTTAAAAGAATACGTATCACAAGCAACCAGCCCCTTAGTAAGTACTTAGTTATTATTATTTGAAAAACATATATATTTTTAAGGAATGAACCTCTAGCATACAACACGAATTAGTTTTAAAATGTTAATAATATGATATGATGTGTGAGATTAAAACTTTGTTTTATTGGTTGTGCATCTACTAACAAAAAGTTAACCTGTTGTTACTCGCTTCTTCTGTCCACCAGATATGCCTCTTCTCATATCATCTCCAACCATAATGTCAGCACAAATATCCAACCCAAGTATCTGTCAGAATATAATAGATGACAGCTTACATACAAGCGGATAAAATAAAATCACACGGGTAATATTTATAATTTAAAGTGGAGACACCAACCTTGAGAACATAATCTGTTACCAAATTGGTTTTTTGACCTGATAATGCTATAGCCTTCATGAATGCGTCAATCTCAGGGTCTGGTTTTATTCCTGCTTCTCTCTCCCTTCTTGAGAGTTCCACCAACGCTTCATACCTTGTGCCAATACCTAGACAACGTCCTGAAAAATCTAATGTCTCCCTCACTGTCATTTCTCCATAGTGAATGTCGTGTTGACTAATATATGCACAGGTTTTTTGTGGAACAAATTCATTTAGCTCGTGCCCACAGTAAGTGATTCTCCCAGACACCTGAAAACATCTCAACATAAAACTCACTTCGTATTAAACAAAAATACACATGATATAATGAGGAGATATAATTGAAGTAAACAGAAAAATGAGAACAAACCCTTAAATCACGATCAAGTTTCCCTGCAAGTGCCAAAAGCAATGATGTTTTTCCAGAACTTGGAGGTCCCAAAAGAAGAGTCATCCTTAGATAAGCACCAAATAAAATAAGTCAAATATGAAAAAAAAAAAAATCATAAAATTGTCTAATGCAACTGGGAGTCAACATCCTCCCTCAACTAATGAAAGAATTCATAAAAGTAATTTTCCCCTTTGTAGAACTTGGCTTTCCAGAGAAAAATACAGCAGAATCAAGATCAATCCATCTTTGAAACTAAATTTGGATTTTTGAGTATATTCTACAAAAATATTCAACAAAAATGATATGACCAACAAGGACTCAATAACGGGTTATCCGGTATATTCAACAAAAATCATTAGAATTCTAAGAACTTCTGAAAACATTTTTCGCTGTTATTCTGGTGAAACTTTTGATGGGACTACCTTGACGGTTTAACGATCCCACTAACATCTTTAAGAATCTGAATTTCCCTCTTCCTGGACGGTGCAAGGTGAAATAATCCCAGAACACTCTGCGGTGTATAAACAAGAAATCAGACAAAGCATTGATTAGTACAGTAGCAGTAGCCATAGCACTCTCGAATTTAACTAAAAATCACATATATGCACTGAAATCCAATGCAGAAATCAGCTTGCTTCTGAATCTGAGAACAAAATTTTTCAATTAGAAACAAACAAGTACCTCAAAAGCATTGAGAGTAACATTAAGCAGGGAAGGGAGAGCTCTACTCCCAACATGCACATCACCCTCCACAGATAAATTCTCGCACCGAACTTCAATCTTCGGAATTTCAATCCCCACTCTACAATAAAACAAACATAAATCAGGTCAGAAAATAATGATAGCTACATAGAATAGAAACATTAACCACGTACCTGTCGACTCTATCTCTAAGTCTGCGTAGAAATTTCTCATTATCTTCCTCAACAATCTTGAGTATGCTGTCCATCAAGAGCTTCCTGTCGGGTAAGCAAAGGTTGGAAACATCGACTTCATCAAGCACCACGTGTCCATCGTCGAGCACGTGCTTGAGCACCCCTTTTCTCATCCGTTCAAAAGTTGGCAAGCGTTCTATGGCGGCCCATTTGAGCTCTTCCTCTTCATCCTCGTGCGTGTGGCGACCACTCACGTTAAACACGTCGGGCGTCGCCGTCCACACCTCCCTGAAGCTGGACGTCGTCCAGCTCCGGCGACTGCTGGCCGATACCGCCAAATCATCCCCCGCAAGTGCCGATGCCATTCGTTAAAACTGTATCTATCTGACTGGTTCTTGTTATGAAACGTAACAGTATAGAAATAGAAATTTAGGTGTATGTCTGTATCATCTGGAGCATAATAACATGCATTTGGTTGTTTGTGGAGTTAGGAAGAAGAAGAAAGTGGTGGAAAGTTTGAGTGTTGAGAGAAAGCTTGCGTATATATAGAAGGTGGGTGCTCAGATATTTACGTCACAGTGGAACCATTTACTCACAACTCACAACTTTGATTCGCATGCTCTGTGGACAAGTGTCTCTTTCAATCAATTACTTTCTACTTCTGTTGTTTTTGTTTGCCACTTGAGGTTCAAAACTGTTAAAAATGTTACAGTTTTCATGAAGACAATTATAAAGAAAAATTATAGTTTGACATTAAGATATTCTCACTTTACCCATATTGTTATAATAGGAAAAGATTTCTTTAACAAGTCAAACCACACTACCCACAGTAAAATAATAAGGAAAAGATTTCTTCCAAACCACTCACACACAGAAAAACCACAGCACCCATATACTTCACACCACATTATAATCATATAATGATCTTTAAAATTAAAAATAAATTAAATATTTTATTTATTTATGAAGTGAATGTATTTTTATGTTTAATATGGTTATAATATAAAAATATTATAATTAAAATAATAATATATTAAATTGTAAAATGAGAGTAATATTTTTAAAAATGTTTATTATATTTTATAAAAGAACCATAATACATTCACAATCTTTTTTTTTCTACACTAATTCTACAACTTCCAATATTATTGTTTTAATAATTTTGTATATTATTTAATTATAAACTTATTTTTTATTATATTTCCCTTTTTTTTTAAACGGATACATCAAGGATGGTATATAAATCTCTGAGTTATCAAAGTATAATTTTGTATAAATTTTCTTTATAGAAAAATAATAATATATTTTCACCATTTAATACCAATAAAATTATTATTTATTATAATATAATATTTTATTTAGAAAAACTGTTGTTGAATGGCTAATAAAATTATTATTTTACTATAATATAATATTTTATTTAAAAAAAGTGTTGAATAGGAGTTTTTTAACAAAATTATTATTTTATTATAATAAAATATTTTATTTAAAACAAGGAAAATATTAAATAAAAGTAAAAAAAAATTATTAAATAAAAATTAAATAGAGAAAGAAACAATTAATCATTGAGTATTTATATTTAAAGTAATTTTTATTATAAATAAATAATTTATAAATTAGTATGTATTTAATTAGGTTGACCAGCTTTAAAATTTAAATAAATGATATTTAAAACTTGAATAACTAATTAAATATTAATTTAAAAATATTTATTAATAAAAATAATTATTTTAGATAAAAATAATTATTTTAGTTACTAGTATCTAATTTAGTTTTAATTTTTTTTTTAATTATTTTTATTTAATGATTTTTTTTAAAAGAATATTTATTTAATAATTTATTTTATATAAAACTATTTTTCAGTGGTTTTTTTTATTAATTGAGTGGAAAATAAACTTTATTCTTTATAAATGATGTAACGCGGTATATAAATAATATTGTGACAGTTCATTCTCCTGATTTTATGTAACAAGTCTGACCTAGGGATCCTTTCTTTTTAAAGCCTCGTGACACACCAATCACCAATGAACCCCCAAACATGTTTACATATTTAACGGTATATTAACGTAATTTGTATTTATATATTTTTTTTTTATAGAAAAAAAAGTGTTGGAATCAGAGATTACAGTTTTTCATTGTATATAAATGAACAAACCTCAACTTCATCAATTGATTTTATAGAATTGAGTTAGATTTAAAGTTAATTTTTTTTTCCTTTATTTTTTTTATGATTTCTTCATGAGGAAAGTCTTTCTAATTGTTTTTTTTTTGTCATTAGAACAATCAGTGCTGGATTAACCGAGTGAATTATTATAATTATTATAAGTGCTTAAAGCTAAATTAGATTTAAATTATTAAAATTGCGTGTGTTTGCTTAACATGGCTTAATGCATGTGTCCCAGAAGAAAATATTATTGTTTTGAGAAGAGTTTGAAGTGAATTCACCTGCTCCCTCACTCACAGCCTGTATTACCTCACCTTTCACCATTAACAATTAATTATTAGTTAAGAGTATATTAATTATTAGTTAAGATTATATTAATTATTAGTTAAGAGGATATACGTTAGCAGTATTTAATTTATTTGTAATGTGACAATAGCAAGCATGGTATCTTCACAAGATATTCCCTCACATTGCATTATATAATACATATTTTAGATTTATAAAGATGCCAATCTCATCTTTCCCAGATTCTGCAACCAGCTAGCGTTTGTTATACATGCAGGATGTAAGAAGATCGCCCTATTTTACGTTATCCAAACGCTGTAATATATAAATTATTTTCATATAAAGTCATCATTCAAATTGTGTACATCAGATATCTGCGTATACAAATAAGAGATGAGATCTCATTTATATTCTGATGTTTATTAAAAATTATGGTTAAATATATTTTTCTTTCTTCCATTTTAAAATTGATTTTTTTTCTATTCCAAACTTTAATTTTTAAACTATTGGAATGAAATGTGTTTTTACTAATAAGAAAATCAAAATATTAAAACATTTATGTCAATAATAAGTTAGCATGAAATATTTTAGCATCTTAATTTATACTAAAAATATATTTAAAAATATATTTATTACGTAAAAAAATGTTAAAAACTCGTTTCAATAGTTTATTTATTACGAAACATTAAGGATCGAAACTAATATATTTAACCCTAAAAATTATATATTTTTTTACATTAAAGTTTAAATTAAGACAAAGTTACACCCTTTAATAAAATTTAGAATTTAGGGTATGATATTGAAATCAAAATTTGGAGTAGCATGGAGAATTGTAGAAAAATTTGAATTATGTTAGCGATAACCCAAACTCTTGTGTTTTCCACCTCTGATGTATCCTGGTATTATTCGATCCTTAAATCTTAAATACTTTAACTGATGTTGCTAAATTTGATAAAGATTTGGAAAATGCAAGACTTTTGATGCTTTATTTAATGCGATGTAGTTGTTGCTTTCCTTTATTTAGAAGTGTTTGTCCAAAGTTATTCCCGATGCAGACAAATGGTACATATAGAACATATATAGTGAAGCACATGGTAAGTGTTTTTCTTTTCCTTCATTTAGTTGGAACCAAATATTTAAAACGCAAAAATGTCAAAGTTCACTATCATCTATCTTCAACAAAAGATTCCATCCCCTGCATATTTTACCATATGCACAAACGTTTTCCATCAAGTCTATATAATACATTTATAAATGTCTATTGTAAAAATGAGAACTATTACTATCTATTGTGGAGATATAAAATGGACACTTCCTAATCCAAAAAATATATCCATTATTGATAATAAGATTATAATATTTGTTTTTCATATCTATTTGGATAACATCTAATCTCTTACCATGGTGGATATCAATTTTCTCATTTATTCTATATGTTGCTCTTCTAATTTGTTTGCATTTATGTTTCTCAGAAATTCTCTTTATATAAAGAAAGAGAGAGAAACTTCTTCATAATGAGATAATTAATGTTTGTTACATTTTCAAGATACTTTAAAAAGACTATCATTAACTTTCTAGGTTGAACACACAGTCTTCAAGAAAAATATAATTTCAAGACTTTGAAATATTCATAATTAAATATATTTAATGTCATGGTCTTCCATTAATTAATGAGAGATTCCCAACATGTGAAGTACTTTATGATAATTCCAAATTCATAATTTTCTTTCTAGAACACAAACACAATTCACTCATCGGTCAAACACTCAAATACAAAATAAGGAAAAATAATTAATTTCAAGAAAAAAGAATATAAAGAAAGATACAACAAGAATTATACAAAAACAATTTAATGTTATTTGACTGAAAATCTAGTCTATCTGTACAAACAAAAAATCATTATATATGAATAAATTTAATATTATAATATTAAATTTTTCTTAAGTTTTATGATAAACCAGTAACTCTATCGTCTTATAATTTTCAACTAAAAATGTTTCTCTTAAAAACTAACCGTGTACATAGTAATTCAGTTACAATAAACATAATCGCCAAAATTACTGAAAATTTCCAAAAAAAAAAATAGATAATACAAAATTTAATCTTCCAAGTTTTTTATATTAAGAAAGGTTAATTCATTAGGCAATTTTAATATTGATAAGACAATAATAAACTAATATACAATCTCAAATCAAATGGGTAGACGATCTAGAAAACAAACTTATTTTATCTAAATCAAGTTTTCAGGGTCTTTTCTAAAAAAATCTCTCGGAGAAAGATGTCTTTTATGGGAGGTTGGACTAGAGAAGTTAGGAACTGAAAATCAGGCATGCAAGTTTATTTTGGGAAGAGAAACAAATCCCGGAGCTAGATTTTATTTGCTGGTTTTGGGTTTTTGGGCTCCTTAAAGAAACATTAATTTTAAATGTCACTTGCACCTCAAAGAATTCGCGTTAATCTCTCCACGGTGGAACCTGGGATGTGGTAATAATAATGATGAGATTTCATCTTAAACTAATATTAGATGAATTAGAAGCTCTAACGTCATGTTGGATTTCATTCTAAAATTAAAATTAATTAGTAAAATTGTCTAAAAGATATATAAGTAGCATTTAATAATTGAGATAGAAGTGATAAGACTTCCCAACAATAAATAAGAGTTGTAAAATAAATAATTTTTTTTTTAAAACCATATAAAAAATTTAAGTATTTTGTTGGCTCAACTGATAATTTAATACTTTGATTTACAATAAAATTATAGACTTAGTCAAATTATGTAAATAAAATGTTAAGTGACTTAAGATATTTATGTTACCATAAATAACTTTTATTAAACACTTACTTTTAAAATGAGTCAAATTTTACATGTTAAAATAATAATTTTAATTTTCTTTTCTCTTTTATCAAACCCGTAGGTTATGCAAAGAGTAAATATAATTTAAAAATTAAAAAATTATCCTTATTTCGAATTTTAAAATTAAGAATAGTAAATATAATTTAAAAATTAAAAAATTAAAAATGCAGAATAAAAATTTCCAAAATTCAAAACATGTTTTGAATATATAAATCTAGAATATTTCTGGATAAAAGGTTGTGGAAGTAATTTTTATTTACACCTTTTTTATTTAAGGTTATTTTTTATTTTAGAGGAATATTTTTATCATTTTCAATAAGAGATTACGAGCATGTTGGAATTGATATGGTGCAGGGAGCATTTGCCCTACTTGATAATAAATAATAATGATTTTTTCTTTCAACACCTCAATAATTACTAACTGCAACCAATAATAGAAGAAGAGAGAGAGAAAAGGAGAAAGTTATTCTAAAAATTATCATTTGTACTTTGGAAAGTTTATTCTAAAAGTGATGTTCCAAATAAAAAACTTGTTCTATAACATTTTTATGTGTTTGAAGAGCTTATGTAAAATCCTATTTCAAGAATTCTGTTGTGAAAATTTTTGTTTCAGAAATAATGTTTCAGATATTCCAAAAATAATATGTTTCAGATATTCCAAAAATAATGTTATAGAAATTCCAGAAAATTGTTCAGAAATATTTCCGAAACATATAATTTAAAAGTCACTTTTTCAAAGGATAGTAAGAGGATGCAGTTAGACATCATGGGGGTTGTAGGAAGAAAATTCCAATAATAAAGGAATAAATATGAGGACAGTTCGAAGATTAAAGAAACTCACTGAAAATGTTTTTTTTTTAAATTATCTTCAGATCAATAAAAAACAAACATGCAAGTAAATAATTTTGAAGACGCTTTGCTCAAAAAATTAAAACAAATGAGAGAAACATAACAAGGACAGTTATCTCTCACACAACATAACCATCGTTTTGCCTCTTGTTTTACTAATTAACTAACAAATGACGATCTTCTTTTTAGCGCCACAAGTGACCATCTTAATCACTAAGCATTTTACTTCCTGCCACCAAACCACTTGTTTAAAAACTAACTAATCATCTTCGAGAAAAGGATGATGATACCCCTCACAAATTAATGCCCAGACATGTATTTACTAAAGTCTTTCCTTCACCACTGTTCTGATTAGATCTCTGTTGTTCCACACGAGCACCAGCGTTTCGATATGCACGGATCTACTGCGAGCCCCTGAGGTAGACGCTGGGAGATTAAATGCACATTTTTTAGATTTGCATCTAGCTATGTTTAAGGTACTCAAAGAGTATCTGCCTGCATACTGCAGCACATAAAAAAAATCCCTTGGTTAAATCATATACTTCAGTCAATCGTGCCCTTGTAGATGTACCGGCCCTTAAAATGACTGGCTCAAATTTACCACTCAATATAAATTGTCTCACAAAATGGAACTCTGAATGGATGAGAAATGAGAGGATGAATTACAGCCACTAGACTTGCACATCTATAATAATTCTCCATAGATTATGATGACAACTCAAGAACTGGTAAAATAACTAGTTATAGCATAGGAACGGTGCTGCAATGACTTACATTTGGAATGTCAAAATCACCTTCCCTTGCATCGCATATATCCAGTGACAATTTTCGAAGCAATGGCATCTGTTAGTTATGATAGAATATACAACATCTAATATTAATTTCGTCACATTTGCAAAATACAAAATAATAAATAAACACGTAAAAGCAAAGTGCAACCTCTGAAGTAGCATAACAAACGAAGTTTCTGCATAGCCCAGGGCCCTGCATAGTAGATTACAGTTTCAATTTTCAATATATGATCTCCAGAGGGATTCATAAAGCAGATGTTAGCTTCTTCTTTTTAGAAAGCTGGGTGAAAAGCTGATAATTAAGATCTTTAACATAATTTAGTATTATCTTCAACAGTCAAAGACGCATAAGTATATTTCATACTTCAGATGCGTAATAAAAGGTGTCTCAGCAGAAAGAATGGCATGTGTGTTTCCAATTGTACTTATAATCTTATATGTGCAGTCCTTATTTGATCATCAGAAAGAATCAAGATTCACATAATCACCAATCGGAATGTTGAGGCCTTAAAAATAGAAACAGAGAATATTGCTGGAAGAATAATGTGTACACCAATCAGTAAATTGACAACAGGGCTCTCAAATACCATGTCTTGGAGTATAAAATGCCCCATTTCATTTTAGTAAAAAAAAATTTAATGTATAGAAAGCTCACATTATGTCTCAGCAGGATATCTTCAAGAGCTTTGCAGTCAAGAAGAGCAGAAGCCCCATTAGCTGTTACTTCTCCACAGTCCTAAAAATCAAGCATACTTGCAATTAAAATCTACTTACAGAAACCTAGAGGGTAGGTAGTATGTTAAAGTTTTAGAACCAAAAATCTCATTGTTGAGACATTAGCATCAGTTATCTTTATTATTATTCTGTAGATAGCTGTACTACAGTTGTACTATTATTGTTATTCTTTCCTGTCTCTATGTTAAATGCAATACAAAGGTAAGGACTCTCTTTCCATGCCACTTCTCTCTTCCTCATACTCATGAACAATGTGGGAACTATGATCATATGCATCCTCTAAACAATAAGTATTTGATGTGTAAAAAAAAAAAGTAATAATTGCCATATCACAGGAATAGTACTCAGTTTCCACATCAAATTCAGCAGAACAACTTTGAGCTCCCAATAATGGGAGATCGATTTCTTCTTTCACTTCCCAGCAGAAAACTATTCATTCTTACAAAATTTCTCTAGGCCAGGAGATGACAGCTGCAAGACGCACATATTGCTCGGTTTCCAGGACACTCATAAAGCCAACATATTCATATTACGTAAAAAAAGGTCTGCGTATAAAAATGTTATAGCCATGTCAGAGATAATTCTAAGTGTTTCTAAAGTGGGGAAATTAACAAACCTCTAAATGGATAGAAACCAAGCCTGGCCATCCACACGAAATTATCGGTAGAGAGTCTGCAATGAGAAATAGCATTGAGTCATTGACAAACATACAAGTGATTACCAGTTAATTAAATTAGCAGTGGTCAACCACTCTGCTATAACTTAATTTGTACAAGACAAAATTCACCAAATTGTTATATTGTCCCCTCCCTCCTTTAATCTTTCTTTTTCTTTGTTTCTATTGTTACCGACCACCATAGAATTCTAAGTAGCAATTTACAACAAAACAATCAGCAGAATGGCGAACAGAGGATGTTCCTGTTTGCAATATTATATAGAGGGTTCAACTTCCTCAAATTAGAGCCATACGATAATGATACAAAATCATGTGCTATGAATTAAGCCAGGTGCCCCTAATAATCATTGCGCTATTTAATCCTAACCTGCGTCAAGAAGAGAACACCCTAGCAATGAAAGCTCAGCCAAATTTCTGCAGTTTTGAGTTAGAACAACCAAATCATCATTCGTCATCCATGGGGTTACTCTTTCAAGCCTCAGCTTTCTAAGATTTTGCATCGGGAATTTGAAGCTTGACATGGATATATCACCAAAACAATAGCACATAGCTAATACTTGCAAGTTTTTCAAGGATGCAACAAAGTTCATCACAATTATATCAGATATGACCTGTAAAAGAACCAAAAGAAAAGCAAACAAAATTTTAGAAATGTGATATACAGCATCTAAGAAATGAAAGCCCAACTATACATAGAGTAAAGTATATTAGTCAATGTAAGACACACACATCTCCTATACATTGATACAATAAGAATCAGAAAGACAACATTTTAGCTATAACTGATGAAACTAATTCAAGGTGAAAACCTTGACTCGTCGTGAAATGCTTGAAGGAGGAAATAATGATGGAACTTCATGGAGTGTAGATGCCAAATGAAAAGTTTAACCACTAAATTAGCTAAAGGAAACAGTTTCTCCGCTGTTTTTCGAAACTTTGATCAATTGAAATAATTTTTCTATATTCTTTAGGGAGCAATAAAGAACCTCAAATATCAGGAAAGATGATCATCACCTGAAAATGAAGGATTATTGTTTCTAGCAAGGGACAGATTGCAGGTAACCGTTTCAAAGCATCTTCACCTAGCATTCCACCTAAACCTATATTGATGGCCTTTAATGACATCAGTGCAGGTTCCAGAGAAATGAAAGAGAAGGAAGAAAAGCCCCACCCAAACTCAATCTCTTCCAATCTATACATTTTTCCTAACTCAGCGTGTAGTTTTTCATGCAAAGAGGGAAAATCAGATTCTCTTTTTTCAGCACAATTGTCTCCAGGAAACAAATTTCGACAGTCTCTTGCTTTCAGACACTTTAAACTTGGATTTCCTTGAATAACATAAGCTAATGCAGCCCTAGAAATCTGCAATTTCACAAAATAAAAAATTGTCACTGTAACACAATAAAAAATTGTCACAGTAACACAAAATGACCCTGAATATATCAAGTAAATTTTCTTGGGGAATGTTGTATGATATAATAGTAGATTATTGTACAATGATATGCATAAAATATATCAGTTATGCACACAATATTATTTGTACACAAGGATAATTGAATGAATAACGAGAAAATTTGAAGCAAGCACAAAGGTTTATAATGTTTATGTAGTAAATGCATCCGAAACAACAGTTAGAATTCAACATGAGAGGGATATAACTTGTTTATTAGCCAATGTTTATACAATTAAAGGAGGCATATACATATGCATCATGCGTGGTTATTTTAGGTTGAAACTGGCCCAGCAAGTCTTGACTACCATCTACAGACCGAAATAAACTTGCTGTTGTACATTAGAATGGAGCAAGCAAGCATTCACCTTAAACTTCAACTAACATTAAAGTTTCAGTAAAATAATATCAGCAACTTCTATTGCCAACTGCAAAGATAAAGACAAAGCATGCAAGTTTCCATAAACTTGACAACAAACCTTTGTATTTGAAATATCAAGCATCTCCAAGGAAGAACCTACATAGTTATACAGTGCCTGGTCAATCAGGTCAGTTCCTCTCAGGCATAAACTCTTCAAAACTTGTGTTTGAGACATAAGCTCTATTAGAGATGACTTAGAAACACCTACAAAACAACGATTTATCATTTTTTTTAATGTAAAACTGAAATTTATAAAAATGTACAACACTCTTCTCACAACAACAGTACTGGGTCCTGTACAAGCTGTTTTCAATTATAAAGCATGATTTGGTCTCCTATTACATACATTTTATTTAAACAATAAATGATTCATGAGGTCATCACTAAAGGGACTTCTTTTACCATAAAAGTTAGACAAAAGCTTGGAAATAAAGCAAAAAATTGGTGGACTGAACACCTAGCATATGAAGAGGTCATAAGGGTGATCCAAAGCAATAGTAGCATAATTGTAACCTTGGAAGGGGTGGCCTTGCATTATTGTAATCCTAGCATATGTATATAGGTGCTGGTGTTGGACGATGGCTTTGCATTATTATAGATGGAAGGGGTGGCCTTGGAAGAACATGCAGGGGTAGATATGGGTGAGGTGGGTTGGAGTGCAAAAGAAATCATCAGTTGTTGGAGCCTGCTGCAGTGGTGAATCTATATAAACACTTTGGTGTTGGCTGTTTCTGCTGTAGTTGAGAATTTAAAATGTCGGGGTACTTGCTGTTTTTTTTACTGCTAATGAGGTATCCTAGGACCTTTTTAAAGGTTAGATCATAAGCTAAGAGCACCCTTCTCATGTTTGTTTGGAGGATGGGTTTAGTGGGTGTGTAAGCTCAATTCTGCTGCTATGATT
>Ga0123342_1004226_pt1 | contig 22173 bp, 5 predicted proteins | sample Turbeawhitnodule_FD_89960 | JGI IMG/M metagenome (GOLD analysis project Ga0123342, IMG submission 89960) | Root nodule microbial communities of legume samples collected from Mexico - Turtle bean Mexico white nodule | ecosystem: Host-associated > Plants > Roots > Nodule | place: Mexico: Nepantla... | reverse complement strand
TCCCATCTCCTCCTCCCCTCCACATTTCATCTTCCCTATCTTAACAAACCACCAATTCTCATATAACCCCTCCATATAAAAAAAAAAAAAAAAAAAAATACATTCACACAAAAATTGATCAAAATATCAACCAAAAGCCCTACAAGTTTCTAAAAAAATGGGAACGGAACCAAAAAAGTTTAAAAAAATGGGAACGAAACCAAAAAAGTTTCAAAAATATGGAAACACATAAGATTTCGGAACTACCTCAATGGTAAAAGGAGAAGCTTTGGCACGGAAACAAGTTTCGAAAAAAATGGGAAACACACCAATTTTCGGAACTACCTCAATGATGGAAGGAAAAACTTCAACGCGCAGAATGGTGGATGGAGAAGCTTCAACGCAACGGAAGAATTCAAAAAAATTTATTGTTTGAGAATAGATAGTGAAATAGATTAAAACACTTATTATGTCAGTTGAAATAAAACAATGGCATATTAAAAATTTATTATGACGGTTCTACCTAAAACAAATATAATAAATACTTATTATATTAGTTTTAATTTTAACCGTCATAATAAACTTCAGGATTATTAAAAAGTCACCGCATCATTTTTTTATGACAGATAAACTACATCCTTCATCGTAAATTGTCATTAATTTTTATTTTTTAGTAATAATCTAATATACAAACTAAACTAATTGTATCTATCTAAATAATTAGCGCTTGTTGAATCATAGGTTTTTTTTCTTAACTATGTATCTAATTAATATGATAAGTAATTAAATTTTATTACGAATTATGTCGTTATTATTTTATTTCTGACAATTTCATGTAAGCATTTTAGAAAATAACTATAACTAATCCAATAGATTTTAATTGTATAATTATATTTGTGCATTACACGTGATAACATACTGATCATAGAATAAAATTATGGTTAAAAATATTATTTTCTATTCAAGTATTATTGTGTGATGTTTGTTAGCAACATTGAGCAAGGATCAAATTGACTAGTGTTTGCAGTGTACTTTAAAATTTGAGATCTTTAGAATCATTTTAAGATTTAAAAAATAAATATTATTTATCTATTTTAAAAAAATAATGTTAAAGATAAAATTAATGATTTCAAATTTTGAAAAAAAATAAGGAAAAAATATTTCATAAGGATTACAGCTAAAATTCTCTCATCTTATTACCAAATAACATATTTCGTTATATAGTAAAATAATAATGTGTTATATAAAAATCAAAATGATAAAATTGATTTTATTAAAATAATAGAATTTTCTAGAAGAAAATTTTAACTCATTTACTTTATCTTTTACTGATTATGAATTCTAACAAGATTATGTAAAATTCTAACAAACTTTTTTTTTCTAGAATGTCAATTTGTTCTCGAATTGTTGAATGCAAATTTAAGAAAATTAAACACTACTACTATATGATAGATATTTTAAATTAAATAAAAATAATATTATATATTAATTAATATTATTTTTTAATTGAACAACTTTATCCTTTAATAAAAATTAGTTTATATATTTAATAAAATAAGTAATTTAACAACTTCTCTTTATATTAAAATAATTAAATAAATTTTCATTTCAGAAATAAAGTCACATTATTTTTTAAATATCATTTTTATAAAATTATATTTTTTTAAAAAAATTATAACAAAAAAGGTTTTTGCAACAACTTTTTTCTTCTCCGTTTTATATTAAAAAGTTTTATTTAAAGTAAAAAAAAAAAACTAACATATCCGTGGATCAATTATTTTCCATTACACTAAAACCTATAATTAATAGTGAAAGTGTAATTACTTTCTAGTCAAGAGCATGACAGTCGGAGTTTCACGATTCGATTGTGACTCAAACCACCTAACATCCGTCACAGAATAATTGTTATTATAAGTGACAATGAAGTAAGAAATAAATCTAAATTGGTAATGTAGGATTGCAATTAACAAAAAGAGATCAACTTTACTAACAATTTTGCTCTATAGTTGCACGTCTTGAAGTAATAAGAATTTTATTTGTCTTTGTTGCTTTTAAAATATCAAACTTCAAATTAATGTTAAAAGTGATTTCTTAAATGTTTCAATAAATAAGAAATCTTTGTACAACAATCTACCAGATCAAAATTTAACCATGTGTTTAGTTAACAAAAAAAAGATTTGTATGCCCTTAAACAAGCTAGAGCTTGGTATGACGACTAAGCAATTTGCTTCTTGAAAATGATTTTTTAAGAGGAAAGGTTGATACAACCTTATTTTGAAAACGACACAAAGAATTTCATTATTATACAAATTTATGTAAATGACATCACTTTTCGTGCTACTAATAAGAGCTAGTGCAAGGAATTTTTTAAATTAATGTTGGGAAAATTTAAAATTAGTATAATGGGGAAACTCAAGTTCTTCATAGGGATTCAAATCAAACAGTAGGAAAAGAGCATTGTTAACCACCTCTAACAAAAGTACATTAAGTAATGTTGAAGAAGTTTAACATGTTACATGCAAAGCCTATGAAGACTCCTATGCACACGTCTACTCCTTTAGATAAGGATGAAAGTGGTAAGAAAGTATAGTAAACGATCTATTGAGGTTTGATTAGTTCATTATTTTATCTTACTGCTAGTAGAACTAACATTATACATAGTGTTTATCTGTGTGTAAGATTTCAGTCAAATCCAATAGAGTCTCGTTTAGAAGTTGTTAAAAGGATCTTTCGGTACCTTGTTGGGTCTACTAATCTGTGTTTGTGTTATAAGAAAAATGAAAGCTTCATATTAAAAGGATTTTATGACAGAAGTGGAGCCTATTTGATTTCTTGGTCAAACCAAAAACAAAATTTCATAATTCTATTAACCATAGAGACGAATTACATGCCAATTGCTACTTATATATCCTTTGGGTAAAGTATCAAGTGAAAGATTACTCCAATTTCGAAAACAATATACCAATATATTGTGACAACGCTAGTGCAATCAACCTATCCAAGTATATTGAAGTAAGATATCACTTCATTCGTGATTATGTCCAAAAAAGTGTTTTTGAACTCAAGTTTGTAAGACAAATCACTAATGGGTGAATATTTTCAAAATGGCTCTACAGGTAGAACACTTTAATTTCATTAGAGAAAATTTAAATATGAAAATTTTACAGATGTCACCTGACTAAACGATGTGATTATTTGTGTAGTATTAATATATTTGTTGACTTTGTACAATTAAATTATCAGACGATAGTCATCTAACACAATAAATGAACTTCTACAAAAGAGAAGATAATTGTCATACACAAAGAAGATAGTTTCAGCTTAAGGGAAGATTACATTCTTCATCCTTTAGTCTTAACTCATATTTTGATGATCCTTAAAGGGGAAAAGATATGATATTTAACAAGTGCAATAAAGATAAAGTTTTGAGGCAAAGCACATGAAAGGAAAGAAGAATAGGAGAAATCCAAGAAAAATATGAAATAAGCTAAGGAGAGCTTAGTTGAAGATTCCTAAAAGTTAAACAAAAAAACGAATGTATGTTGATGTTGATCCTTGGCAAGGAATCAGGGTCTAATGTAAGTTTATGAGTCATTTAAGAGTCACAATTTGACGTCAAGTTAATTTGTAATATTTGTTTATGTTGTTAAATTTATAAGAAAATTTTTAGATTTCAAATACAGAATCCGTGAAGAAATGGAGAGACTTCAAAACTTTTTGTACACAAGAGTATCTTTATGCAAAATTTAAAGAATACTTACCAGATTAGTGGGGAACTATATATAGTCACATGAGAATTGATTGTAATTAAGTTGACATGTTAGTTTTGTTTAGTTTACTCTCTTAGTTTCATATAAGTTATGTAATTGTAGATTTTTTTAATATATATCTTATTTGCATTACAAAATAAAATAATAGTTGCTCATTAATGAAAAAAGTTGAATGATGCACCATTCATTAATAATTATCTAAATATTAGATTTGACTGACTAAATTTAGTTTAAAAAAATTCATTTTAGTTCATTAAAATTAATACTTATGAATTATAATAGTGTTTTTAAGTTCAAGGAACTAAAGAACCTTTTTTTTAAAACCAGAATTATCTTAAATTAGAAGGACTACAAATGTAATTACAATATTAAAAAAATTAGAAACAATATGATGATATATATAACAGTATGTTGTCTGGAGTGTCTGCGATGACACTCCATATGCTCAATTTAGTTTAAGCTTCAAGTGAGAGATAATTTAGGATATGTATTTAATTACCTTTGATCTTAGGGTGTTCACCTATTTATAGTAAGGGTGTTGATGAGACCTTGATTGATAAAGCACCCACTGAGCTAGCCCAATCTTTCAAAAGGATGACCAGGAGCATAACACAGGATCCAAGGCTAAATCAGTCTCAGTCTATAGCCAGTGACTCAAAGCCTCTTATTCCTCAGAGGATTACTGTGAGCATAACCCACATGATTGGACTTGAGCATCAGTGTTTTCCCCTGCTTTTTATTTCAGTAGATTAGGATTTAACTAGCATAAATTGGGCTTGTGCCAAAACCCACATTTTGACCTAGCTTTTAAAATAGGTCTCCATGTGTCGTCGCTTCCCCCATGTGCTCACTTTTGACCAAGTTTCTATAAGACTCATCCATGTGTGCGGGCACCTTGTGGCTAAACCTGGATTCTAGAAGCCTTTTGTCATGTGCCACCCATTCCCTTCCTCTCTTGCTCACCAAGGCACCAAAAGCTATAAATAGAGTGTCTTGCCTCTTATAATTCACATTGAATGAATAGTAAATAAACTCCGCTTGAGTGAAATCCTGTGTGTTCTAAAAGTTCTCTGACTCATATATTGACAGAGATGGTTGCAAGTGACGACTCACTTACTCACTCATTCCCTTCTCCAAGTGGCATGAATCAACTCCATTTCTCCATTCCATAAGCTTCTTTATCTCTTTCCTTCTTTTCCTTTCATTATTCTTTCCTTTGCTATTCCTTTATCTTCCATTTCAATTTGGTCTTTTCATTATCTTTTGTGTTGTTAATTTTCGTGTTCATTAGCTTTAGTGTGTGTTTTTTTCTCTATGCTCTTTTGAAGAGAACCTTCACACTTATTTAATGATTTGGTTAAATTCGTGTCTAATAACAATCTTCACTAAGTTTCACTTTATCTTGCTAATTTCAATTTTAATCCAAGTGAAAACATAAAATCATGTGTAATAGCAAATCAACTCAGATAAGTGTTGGATTTTCTAGTCTACAAATGATTACATCTTTCACTAGGTATCATAAAAAAAATTGATGCAATTTAGAAACAGTTCCACTCCAACTGGTTTGAAAATTTGAAACTTTGTAGCACCACAACAAATAAATTTTTTAGATGGTTCTATAAATTTTTTTATATGATAATATAATTGTTTATTTTAACGTCATTTTAACCCTCTCAAATATTTAGAATTAATTTGATGTCACTTTAGAGTGAACTTGACCGATTCTAAGCGTTTCACTTACAACCAATACTTTCTTGAGGTGACTAATATAACTAACATTCTTGTATTGTGTTAAAATAAGCTATCAAATTCAGTTTGGCACATGATTATTTGGTAGACTAACTTAACCCGACTCATTTATTAATAAAATTAAAAAAACGAGTTTAATCAAATTTAATTGAGTTTGATCAATTTTAAAAACAAATGATACTAGAAGTGTGGTATCATGACATCTGGTGGTGGAAAATAAAAAACTCTAGTGTAGAGAGTAAAGAGCCTTATTTTTTTTAACTGTTGGACTGCGTGAGAGTACTGGTTTTAATTTTTTAATTATGTATTGGTGAGTTAGCCCAACTCATCACAAGTTCAATCTAACTCAGTGGATTCTTTATGACCCATATTTAATTTTGGTTTATGTTTAAATTTGTATCTTTTTTTAATCCAATTCAACTTTAAACCTAGATGATGCTTTCATCCATGTTAGATATTCAATTGAATTCATCTTGATAGATAAGGAGACAGGATTTGAGACATTAATTGAAGGATAGGATTAGATTCTCTAAAAAGTTCCACAAAAAAGCTTACAAATCTCATGCAGCTAGAGCCTCCAATACAAATAGTAATAAGAACTATGAAGATTATGAAAATTTGAGCTTTGGATTAACAATGGAAAGCATAGAAAAAAGAAAGTGGTTGGTAATAAGATTGTGGTGTTGTTCCCTGTTATAGTAAAGCACCAAATATTTTATAACCATAAATAGTAATAATAAAATAATTTTATAGAAGTGGGTTTTGGAAGCTCTGAAAAGGGTGAGGTTAATGAATTTATTAACCTAACCAATTTATTTGGCTAACCCAGCACACGAGGTGCAGAGTGTTGGAATGGAAAGCGTAACTACTATAACAATTTCAACTGTTATTCACTCGTTTTCATAATGGGCTAATTACTTTAGATGGCAATAAGCAGTGGTTGTGAAGCTAATTTTGTGGCAGAATGCGTGAGTTGCGGTGGTTAACATGAAGTGAAGTTATTCAATGGGTTTGGAAGAGTGGATTTTGTTTGCATGGGTTCAAGAAACGCTTCATGATTGTTTCTTTTATGTTTCTGTTGTGTCGGTCTAAAAGGTTATTAAAGGCAATAATTTTCACTTGTTGGAGGTTGACATTTCCTATGTTTAAGGACCCTTTATATCATTGCTTTGGGGCATTATCTATTCTCTCCAACCCCATGCTAATACCCTAACCTTCCTCTATTATTGCATCACTTCCTCTTTCATTTTCACTCTTCTATCATCTTCTTTTAACAATTTTTTTTTTAATTGATAAGTGAAAAAAAAATTAGAAATATTTTAATTCTATTACAAAAATCACCTAAAAAACCCCAACGTACTTCTTTCAATAACAAAAAAAAATATGAACTTACTAAACATCTTAACCAAACAAAAAAGTTTTTAATGGTAAAAATTTTAAGATTTAGATTTTATAAGTTGTTTTTATTAAAATGTGTTAATATCTTATACAATCTAAGAATTAGTTCTAAATTATAAGAATGCAAATATATTTTTATCTTAAAAACAACTCTTTTTCCAAATGGTTAACAGAAAACTATTATTAAAGTGAAGATTTTTTAAAAAACTTTGTATTAAAATAAAAAATTATACTAAAGTCTTGAAAACAAAGTGACTCAATGAAACTCACCTAAATTAAGAAGTTGTGATTAACCTTATAATGAAAATAATCTTATAATTTATATTCAAAATGTTATTTTCAATATATGAAAAAAGTGTGCTAGGAATTTTCTTTCGACAATAAATATAATAAAAAATATATATAAATATGGGTAATTGTCATTTACGGATTTAATTAAATATAAAATTATATCTTTAGGATGAAGAGGCAACCGGTCTCTTTAAGATAGTTTCATATATTAATTTTAATGTGTTAAATATATAAACAAAATAATAGTTTTCAATTAACATTACAAAAATATCATTTGATAAAGACTATTTTACAGAAAAAAGTAATAGTTCCTAATTAATATTAAAAAAAAATTATTCAATAAAAAATAATTTAAAATATAAAAATAATTAGATACTATCTTAGACACTTAAAAAATTATTGTATCAGATAATAATTAAATAAAAATTAATTTTAAAGAAAAAATAATTAGTCACTATATTCACCAGATTAGATACTATTTTAGAGATTCAAAAAATTATTGGTATTTAAAGTAGTTTCTATTATTTATAAAATTTGTAAATTAGTTTCTAAATTGATATCTAATTAGGTACCAAAATTTTAACTATTAACTTTAGAATATACAATATTTGGTAGTTGACAGTGAAAACCTTGGTAACTAATTAGATATCAATTTAAAAACTAATTTATAAATTTTATTAATAATATAAACTATTAGATACTAATAATTTCTTTAATGTCTTAAATAGTATCCAATTTAGGGAATCTAATTATTTTTTATCTCTAAATTTTTTTTTTTATTTCGTGATCTTCTTGTAGTTTTGGTATCTAAAATGATTTTTATTATTAATAAATAATTTTTAAATTGGTATCCAAAGTTTACCAAAATTTAAACTACTAACTTTAGAATTTAATTAGTTGGTAACTAATTAGATACCAATTTAGATATTATTTATTAATAATAGAAATTATTTTAGATATTAATATTTTTTTTAGTCTCTAAAATAATTTCTCATTTAGTCAATATAATGAATAATTATTTTTATATTTAAAATTATTTTTTATTTAATAATTTTCTATTATGTAATAAATAAACATGACAACTAAAATAATATTTTTCTTCAATTTCTATCTAATTTATTTATGGAATAAAGATGCTGGCAAAAGTAGACTTTGGTTTTTAATGAGTCGTGCTTAAAGAAAAATGTACAAGATGTACAATTCATGGCAATGACAAGGTTACATTGTTTACAAAGTGTTTGTTATTAATAAAAAATTATTAAAAAGAACTAATTATATTTCAGAAGATCATCTAAATTTATATTATAAGTCAAACTAATTAATCATGTTTCTGAAAATTAATACAAAAGAAAAAATATTATTAAAATAGACTAAATATAGTTATTTTTCAGAAAGTAAAAGAGAGAAATTAATTTAATTTAAAAATCTTTAAAAAAAAACTCTTGTAAAAGAAATGACCCTATCTTGTCGATCCATTAATTCACAGTGCTAAATATTATAATACTTTAACAAATTTCATAATCAAGCAAAAAAAAAGTGGATAAATATAAGAATTTGTATCTCTAAACCCATATTCTGAAAGAGGAATACTTTTGATGTCGTTATTCGTGAATTAATTACTGGTTTGTGATTTTTGTTTTGAGATGAGGAAAAGGATGTTGTTGTTTCTTTCACTTTATAAAGCTATGAAGCATAATTAGTGGTGTATAAAAAAGAAAAATAGTTAGTGGTCAAAGTCTAATAGAAAAAGAAAGAAAAGGTAAATTAGAAAATGGATATGAAGACTTAGATGTACGTAAAGTAAAAGTGTAACCACAGACAAATGGGGACCCTTAGCCTTGTAAGGAGAAAAAGTTTAGTAAGAGTGAAGGAGCATACACATTAGTAGCCATGAGTAGTTTCCCATGTGCTATCACAAACCCTAATTACTCACCTTCTATTATAACTGGCCCTATCAACCAAACCACACCCTTCTCTTTTTCTTTTTCTCTCTCTGTTTTCTTTTACCCTTTTAGCTACACATTCATTATTCACTTGTTTCATGCATGTTTTAAGCAAGCACACCACACTGCACTATGCTGTGTGATCTCTCACTTTTGGTTTGCAACAAAACTGAGAACCTTCTTGTACCCTAAAAGGAAAATAAATAAATAAATTCATCATCTCATCATTGTCATAGCTAGGCTCAAGAAAACCATGCCGCCACAATATGCATCCACATGATTTTGGTGACATGTTAGATTATGTCATCTCTTTTTTAATTGCTTTTAATTTAATTTCAATAACATATAAATCTTATTTTATTTAGTCTTTGAGAGTATAAATGCTTGTTGCTTTAATATTTATTGATAATGTACTTATTACCGAGGCATGAAATAAGTCACATAATCCTTACCGGTAAACTTGTCTTCCAAATTCGAGGATGATTAATCTGAAGAGTCTTGAGAGTGATGTGGCGGTCGAGCTTCCGAAGTTAGTCGTGGCGCTTCATCTCTCAAGACCCCATGGGTTATAAATAGTGGTTTCAACAGTGTCGAGACACTGCGCTACTGTTCTGATATATACTCCGAGACTCGAACATTCCTCGTCCTCCTGAGCTGCTACCTTTCATCTTTCAAAAGGTTAGTCATGTCTTCTTTGTCTCTTCCTACCTCTTCTTCGTTGGCCTCCCGTTCTCCTCGTCCCTTGTGTCCTTCGTCTTCTTCATCTTCGTCTTCATCGTCATCTTCTACTTCCAACTCCTCCGCGACCGAGCTTAACTAGGTGGATCCTAAGGTAACTAGGATCACCTTTGTCTTATGGACCATGAAATCTGTCGCAGATTTTTTGGATAAGGTCCCGATTTTGAAGGCAGATGCTAGACTTAATCTTGTGTCCATTAAGGGTTTAGGATCCCGATTTTCTGAGTTATTACACCTCCCACCTGGCCGAGCCTGTTCTGTAGTATTCACTGATCAGTCGGTCAGGTAACATTTTTTTTTGTTCTTTCACCACTTCATATAAAAACTTCAAAGAAAAATTCTTGAAGGTTATCATCCGATTGGAGGATATGCCATTCTCTTTTGATGAAGTCGGTCGGTCGAGGTTTCCTATGTTCTGAATTAGAAAGCCTCAAAAGTTCAAGGAGTGGCCTCGTCTGACCTCGAGTGCCAAGGATCAAGAGATTCTCTCTCTCTATTTGATAAGCTCCCGAGAAAGCTTCCCACACGGAAGCTGATAGCCATGTACACGTCATAACTCCATTGCCCGATTTTTAAGGGTATGCTAGTTTACTTTTAACCTCGTTCGGACGCCTGGTCTTGAACTGACGCTTTTCTCATTGATGCAGTTATAATAAACAAAGAAGTGCCCCAGCCAAACGACCTGTTCGACACCTTTATGGAGAGGGCTGCTTAACGACGGGGTCATCCGAGCATTAAGGCCCTAGCTGCCAAGAAGAGGCCAATTGTTCGCATTGGTCCTTCTGGAAAGGGTAAGAAAAAGGTGAGGGAGGGGGGTAACATCGCTATCACTATCCGCTCCCTGGGCACGATGCTGACACCTCCCCATCCACGTTGTTCTCCCATCGACTTCGATCGATGACTTTAACAGGCCAATCCCCTCTCTTGCTGTCGAGCCTGCTCTGGAAGTTTCGATGTCACCCCTGTCGGTGTTGGGGGTGACTTAAAATTCGCGAAGAGGTCCATATTGGTCTGGTTGCACCGACGTGAGAGCTCATCTGGGTCGTCCCCTCGGACAACCTACTCCAAGGCAGCATCGAAATGATGTGTCAAGCATTCGTCCTGGCCCGCCTAGGCTCCGAGGACCAAAGCCGTCATACCGAAGAGATAATCTGCACGAGCTGGTTGAGGCTTCAGAAAACTTGAAGCAATCTCTTGTGGCCAACACTGCCCACTCGGAGAAGCTTGCTCGGGAGGCGGCCGAGAGGGAGATTGCCTAGGGTTGAGCAACTTAGCTTGAGCAAAGGGAGGCAAAGAAGGCGACCGAGATTGCTCAGCTGAAGAAAGGCCTTGGAGGAGGCGGATAAAGGCCTTGGAACAACTTAATTGAACAAGTTAATTGGTCGGTTCGATTGTGTTTGTAGTGCGTGTTTTAAGGTTTCAATAGGATATACCGGTTAAGGCTTCATCCGGACCGAACCGAGTCATGGAGGTGTCGATAAGGTATGCCGGTTAAGGCTACATCCTTGGTAGCACCAAGTTTTTGTGGTGTCGGCAGGATATGCCTAAGGCTACGTCCTTGGCCGCACCAAGTCTTAGTGGTATCGGCAGGGTATGCTGGTTAAGGCTTCATCCAGATCGAACCGAAGTTTTGCGGTATCAACAGGGTATGCCGGATAAGGCTTCACCTAGACCAAACCGAAGTTTTGCGGTATCGGCATGGTATGCCGGTTAAGGCTTCATCCAGACTGAACTGAGGTTTTGCGATATTGGCAGGGTATGTCGGTTAAGGCTTCATCCAGACCGAACTGAGCATTGAAAGATGCATGAATTTGACTTTAAATTGCAAATAGTTGGAGAGAAACGTCGTGTTAAAACTTGTTCGACTGAAAACCCTCCTTAGGGAGAAAACAACCAGGTGAGGAAATAGTGGGTAAGTTTTATTGCTTTTAACTGTAATAAAACTTGAGGTGCATGGCATTCCATGTCATCGGTAAAATTTTTTCCGATAGCCATTCTAGGTGTTATGCCCCCCAGCTGCAACCTCTCGGATTTGGAAGGGTCCTTCCCAGTTGGATTAGAACTTGCCTTCATTCTTCCTCACTTTGCTCCTCATTCGCCATAAAAGACCTCCATTTTGAAAGCTTCTCAGTCGAACCTTCATGTTGTAGCGCGTTGCCGCCCGAAGCTTGCATGTGGCCTCCCGAATCTTGCTTTTATCACGGAGTTCTTTGATCAGATCCAAGTCAACCGAGAGACTCTCTTGATTCAGAGTCAGGTCAAACAGTTGCCTTCGGATGGAGGGCTCACCTACATACGTTAGGTTGTACGATGTTTCTTGTGTGGACGTATGGGGGGTAGAGCGGTATGCTCACAGGACTTCAAGTAGTTCCTCGGTCCATCGACCTTTCTCCTTTCCTAGTCGCTTCTTCAGCTCGTTCAGGATGACCATGTTTGCAGTCTTGGCCTGTCCATTGGTTTGGGGGTGTTCGACCAAGGTTGTTATTGACTTGATATCGAGGTCCTTGTAGAAAGACTAGAGCCCTCGATTGATGAATTGTCGGCCGTTATCAGTTACTATTTTGTGCGGCATGCCGAACCAGCATACAATACTTCGCTATACCAAATTTTGCACGTTCTTAGTTGAGATGGATGCGAGTCGTTCGGCCTCGATCCATTTGGTGAAGTAGTCAACTCCGATCAGGAGGAATTTTCTTTGACCCTTCCCTCGGACAAAGGGACCGACGATGTCCATCCCCCAAATGGCGAACGACCATGGGGATGTCATACTATGTAGTGCTTCCGACTTTAGGTGGTGCAATGAACCGAACTCCTGACATTTTGCGCATTTCTTCACAAACTCTGCACAATCTCCCTGGACGGTCGGCTAGTAATAACCGGCCCTAAGGACTTTTGCAACCATTGTCCGTGCGCCCGAGTGGCTGTCGCATATTCCCTCGTGGATTTCTTTGAGGACATACTCAACCTGGTCCTCGGTGATGCATTTCAACAACGACCTTGAGTAACCCCTACAGTAGAGATCCTAGTTCAGCATGGTGTACCTCGAACACTACTGCTTCATAGCTTTCTCTTCTTCTAGCTTGCATGTGTCGTGCTCAAGGTATCGAACGATCAGAGTCATCCAGGTCTTGACCTCGACGTCAGTGATCGCTAGGCATTTAGTTTCGGCCACACTAGGTTGCCTTAGCCAGATTTGCACGACAGACCTGTGGTGGCTCTGAAAGTAGGGGCGCATCCGCTTGACCGTCAGGACTAAGGAAAAAGCCACATTTTTTATCATCTGGTACCTCTTTTGGGCCACATGGAGCATACGACTGCCGAAGTACACTGATCGTTCTTCGTTCTTCACTTCCTGAACCAGCACAGCGTTGACCGCTTCTTCAATTAGCCCCACGATGGGCACCAGTTGTTCTTGAACGAGGGTTGGGGCATAGAGAACTATTGAGAGGATTCTTCTTCTACCTTCGGTCGATCGGATTGTACTTTAGCTTCCTTCCTCACAAGCTTCTAACTCTTCCTTACTCGTCTCACTTCTCGGTCTTCTCGTAGTCCAGACTCGGAGGGTACCTACAGAAGACACTCTGATGCTCAAGTCAGTAAAGGTGTTTGATGCTCGGTTATCAGAGCACTGTAGATGATCACGTACCTGGACCTTAAAATGTGTGTTATTTATATTACCTTTGGTGGACCTTATTGAGTCAGGTTAGATAGTTGGATCACATTTAGGGGTGCATTGCCTAACTCTTAATCGCGGATTAGCTTTACTAATTCTATTTAAGCATAACTAGATTATGAGGTATCGGTCAGCCGTAACTAAAGACCGATACATGTAATCAGTCATATTACAATAAGTTATCATTTCAATATAACCTTTAAAATGTTCAAAACCTTATAATAAAAAAAAAACATATGCTTGAACCAAATTCTCGAACCTTTACAAACTTGTCTAAATCTCTCGGTATAAAATTAATAAAAGGTAATCATCATCTTATCTAAACTCAATCCATAATTCAAACAAGTAATATATATAATTAGCAGAAAAAAAATCATAACCAGACAAATCTTATATTGAAGATAGTGAACAATAATTTTGCATCATCACAGATTACATATACCGTATGATGTTTGGCTCCTTAAAAAGACACTGCTTAGCCATGTAAGCCATCACAGAAACATGGACACATGCATCCTCCTATTACCCATTGTTACAAACAACATGGTTGCTAACTAATAACATGAAGTTCATCAGCAATTGGTATGTGATTCGTGCTAACATCTTCCTTCCCTATAAATATTAACCATCTTCTCTTAGATATTTTTTATCAACAAAAAGTTAAATAAAATAAAATGAAATATTTTAGAGATGTTTTAACTAACATACTTTAATGTTGAAGCCTTTAAAGAGCCATAATTGTTGTCTTCCATTAAAGTGATTAAGGATTAGTTTGTTTAATCTTTTATATTATATGACTATTAAAAAATTATTAAATAAAAATTAATTTTAGAGAAAAAAATAATTAAGTAATATATTGATTAAATTAGATATTATTTTAAAGATTAAAAAAATTATTAGTTTCTATTATTGATAAATATTTTCTAAATTAATATCTAATTAGCTATCAAGATTTAACTACCAATTATTTAGATTCTAAAATTGGTAGTTAAAACATTGATAGCTAATTAAATAACAATTTAGAAATTATTTATCAATAATAAAAATTAATTTAGATATCAATAACTTCTTTAGTCTTTAAAATAAATATTAATTTAATCAATATAACTAGCTTTTATTTTTTATTTTTAAAATTGATTTCTAATTAATGATTTTTTTAATAAATTGAGAAGGATTAGACCAAATATATTACGAACTTATGTAATCCGAGACTATTTAGGTTAGTACATCATATCAAAATACTATGTATTAATGTGTAAAATAATATTTCTAATTATAAATTATTATGCATGATAAATTTTGGGGACACTATGTATAATAGAGAATCTGTATTTGAAATATGTATGAAAATTCGTCGGAAAGTTATAATATACCACAAGTTCTTACCAATTGTGTTATGTGTTAGGAGAAACTCAACACCTAAAATTTATATCGAGATCAATAGTTTGTAATTTAATTAAAAGTGTAATGCTCGTTTAGATACATAACTTATGAAGCTCGGACACTCTTCTTAAATGGTGTGTCGGTGTATGATACTCGTGTCGGACACCGACACTTGTAAGACACGTATTAGTGAAGTGTCCAATTCAAAAAATATTTGTTAGATTTCAGACAATTCTAGTACGGTTATAACACAATTTTAAAAAGAAAAAATACATTAATTTTCTCAAAATTCATATTTTATTGTATAAATTATTATTATGATTATAAAAATAAGAAACAAATCATTGTGAACCAGTCATGAAAAACATCTTTCGGCTCCAAAAAATAATCTAGAACATACTTGTCCACATAAATCTTTATTGCCAATTTATATAATTCATAATTATATAATATATAGATTTGTGCCCCGTGTCCTATATTTTAGAGATTTTACGTATCTCTGTATCCGTGTCAGTGTGTGCTACATAGTAATAACCATTAAATAAATAAATATATTTTTTTTCAAAGAATTGTTTCAATCCATGGATTGACTAAATAAGCATTATTATGTCTTTATTTAATGATTACAAATATTATTAGTTGTGGTGGTTATGGGCTTTGTTTACCCTTTTCGTGTTATCCTTAATTGTGTATTTGATCTAATTAATATATTTGTACATCTTTAAAAAAGAAGGCATTTCTTTTTTCATTTTGTTACATTAATTTAAAGTAAACAATTTTCAGAGTATATTATTTATAGGTATGTGGCATTGCCTAAAAATATAGAAATGAAATAGATTATAAATGACAATAATAACTTTTAAGAAACAAATGGAAAAACGATAGAAAAGTATAACACTTTCTCTTGTGAGACATGCTTTTTGAATAATAATTAAACAATAGAACACTAACTTCTATTGGTTTCCCTAAGGTTCTAATTCTTCAATTTGCAATTATTGAAAATCTGTATATTTCTGGAACAAACTCTGACAATTTCTAATTTGCATATAATTTTGTTCTCTTATTGGTCTAAACAATCATGGTGTTTTGTTAATGAGGTGTTAAATAAATGAACCATTCATTGCTTTTTTTTCCACTCCTCCATGGAACATTTTATTGGGTTCAATATAAGATATTTTGTTGACCAATAAAAACACTGAGATAGTTTTACTTACTTTATGGTCATTCCTTCACTCTATATGTATTAGAATGAACAAATTATAATATGAGTTTTCTTTAATTTATTGTCCATCCACTAAAAAAAATCATTAAATAAAAATTAATTTTAAAGATAAAACATAATTAGTTGTTGTATTGACTAAAATTAAAGACTATTTTAGAGACTAAACAAATTATTAGTTTCTAAATTAGTTAGTATTATTGATAAATATATTATAAATTGGTATCTAATTAACTATCAAGGTTTTTGTTACCAAATTTATAATATAAATAATTGGTAGTTAAAACCTTTGTAACTAATTAGATATAAATTTAGAAACTATTTATCAATAATATAAACTAATTTAGAAACTAATAATTTTATTAGTCTCTAAAATGGTCTCTAATTTACTTAATATAACAACTAATTATTTTTTTATCTCTAAAATTGGTTTTTATTTAATGATTTTCTTGTAATAGTCTTTTATTATACATAAATAAAAAAAGAAAAAAATATATATATATATATATATATATATATATATATATTCCTCTAAATTTATTTTTTTATGGATATACACTTTAAATTTTAATTACATCATAATTAATCTTTAAATTTTTATTTCATTTACAAATAGATTTGGCAAACCTTAATTTTGTAAGACATTGACAAAATTGTATACCTCTTTTAGTTAAGTGAAATTTCTCTCTCTAATTTTTCTTCTTTCTTATCTATTTATTTTTTCATCACAATTTTCATTTCTACTAAAATCACATTCTACCTTATAATAACTAGTATGTTAATCAGGTTGTATACTCCAATAAAATTTATTTTTAGTCTTGCAGCATTACAAGCTTGGTCTTGGATGAGGAAAAAAATAATAAACTATAATTTCTCTTACTCTAATTGGGTGTTATACCCCTTAAATTGTTTACATTCTCTAAGTTAATAAAGCTAAAATAGGTGGTGCTTAAGGTATTGTTGTATTGCATATTTGAAGTAATGAAGGAGTAGGAATGCATGTTGTGGTAGAAGTAAAAGAGAAGAGATTTTCTAGAACCCAATAAAAGGAAGGACACAGGTATGAGTTTTTTCGAAAGGTAGCAAAAAAGAAAAGTGCAAGGACAATAGGACAAAAAAGAAAGGGAGTGCGATGAAGGAAGAGTGTATGGACTGGTGCAAGAAATTGCAGAATTCAGACACAGCAGGGGAAAAGAAATGGTTTAGTGTGCTTGGACAATATACTTAGCGCAAAGGCCGACCGGATAGATTTATGAATGAGGAATACTGCACAATAACTCAATCTACACTATTGTTTGTTTCAATTTAGGTTAGTCTTTTGATTGTATTTTTTTTTATTTTGTTTTGTCCTAAGGACTTAGGCTTCATCCAACTAGTGCCTATGATAATATTGAGCAATTTATTTTTCTGTTTCTTGTGTTTATTTTGTTGAAAGGCTTAGCTGGAAAAGCCTAAAGTTTAGGAAGTGAAATGTTTCTAGGGATGTTGTTTGGATTTTGTATCAGGGTTGAAACAACTATGAAATTCTCCCCTTTATTTATTTATTTAATTTTTTAAGGATAAAAAAAATATTAGAATATGTATTTTTTTTAATCTTTCAATTCTTTTTCCTATTAGAAATAAAGTTTAATACTGGTTTAGTCAATTGAAAAAAAGTGATTCTATGAACTAGTTTAACTAATGATTGAAATTTGATTTAGCTATTACTTATACCAACTATTATAATTAAGTTACATTAAGAATTGAGTTGAATATGACCGAATGAATGAGTTGTGCATGTATGAAATCAAGAAGTTGATAGTCCTTTTGTGAATGACTATGTAATGTTGAATGACATTTGTTGATTTGACTAAATTTTTTCGCATATTGCATGCTGAAATAAGAAATACATATGTTGAAATATCATTCAATTAACAGTAAATTTTTAAAAATAAATAAATATTAATGATTTTAATTTATATATAATTTACAACCAACTTCCTAATATAATATATAAAATTTACATCAATCTCAACATACAAAATAATATTATTGTATTTTAAAAATGATGAGACTTGATTAAGTCTTAAAAATATTATTTTTTTAAAATTGAAAGATTTAGTTAAACTTTGTAATAATAAAGAGAAAAAAATTAATAGAATAAATAATAATGAAAAAGTAATTAAACCTTATTTTATATATAGAAATCAATAGTTATGTTTATTTATGGTAAATAAGATTCTTTTTGTTAGTGTCTATAGAAACCCAAATGTAATGATCTTTGAATAAAATCTCACCCAATCATTTTGTGCAGTTCTTACATCAAATTATATGTATGGGTATCTATATAAAGCTTCATTTTAATATTATTTATTACACCAACTATATGTGATTAAGTATCAGTTATTTATTGCATAGTACACTCACACGAGATATCTATATGTTGTGGCTTTTTAAATAATTACAGATGTTACTGTGATGTATAAAGGGTTTTAATAAGTTTTTCAAAAATAATTAAAGAATTTAGATAGAAATATAAGATTGGTGTATGCAATATGAAAAAAAAGTGACACAAGAGATTTTGTCTTTAATGATATGTTGAGAATCTGGTATGATATTAAAACTAGAGAAATAATTTTTTTATTGAAATATAAACTATAATAATTTTAAAATTATATTATCTCATTTCACAGTTATAAACTCGTGTTTTTGAATTCATAAATGTAAAAGTAATATTTTTTTTTCTGTAATTTAATTAGTGAGAAAATTGAGGTGGGTAAGTGGTGGTTGGTTGTTATAGAGAAAAGAGAGAAGAGGGAAAGTTTGTAAAGATGCTTTTTCTTCATAAATGGAAGTGTTTCTTACTCTTTCTTCGCTTATTCCTTCAATCTCTCTCCAATCTCTTTCCCTATATTCACGCCGTGCTCACTTCCAAAAGCAAAATCATAACACAATCCACACACAAAACAACACCGTTCCTAGTTTTCTATTAAACCAAACCATTTCCTCTCTTTCTCTCTTCTTCTTTGGTCACAACACACAGAAAAGAACAAAACATGACTGAGTTATCTTTCTCAGACACTTCCACCAAGAAGAATGAGTTATCCAGTAACCTCTTCTCCATCTTCTTCAACTTTTGTTTCTCTGTTGTTTCTCACCCTTTGTACTTCTCCTACTTCATCTTCTTCTTCCCTTACCTCCTCAGGCTCCTCTCTTTCCTCTCCCCTCTCTTCATCACCACGGCCCTTCTCCTTGTGGCCCTTCTCACTTTTACTCCCAACAACCTTGTTCAGGACAAGCGTGGTTCTGAGACTCCTGAGTCCAAGTGGGGTATTCTTCTTTCTGCCTTGCAGTATTTTCTGGCATGGCTTCACTCCAAAGCTGATGAGATGGATGAGGAAATGGGGTTGCTAGGTGAGGTTGAAGCATATCTTGTCATGTTCCAAGCATCAATCTTTGAAGTGTTTGAGCCTAAGTCAGTGGAAGAATTTCCAGAAGGCTTTGAAGCTGTTGATGTTGAGTGCTCAGTTGAAGGAAGAGAAGTTTCTTGTCCAATGGGAGATCTTGAGCCTGGTGCTAAATTGGATGAAAACCTTTTTTCACAACCAAAGTTGGAGTTTCCATTGGAAGATTTGCCTATATTTAGTGCCCGACAGAGTTTTGAACAAGATTGTCCCCAAGAGGAGATACATGTGGAGAACCAAAAAGAAATCTTGGATGAAAACCCAGTTGAGAAAGTTGATAAAGTGGAAGCCACTATGCCAATTGTAGAAGTCAAGTGCCTAGAAAGCTTGTTCCAAGCAAAGGAAGGGTTAGAAGATTTGTCTTGTGAGCACAAAGAAGAGAAGCCACTGATTGCTGAGTACAATAAAGTTGAAGAAAATAAAGAGAAATTGCCCTTGAGAAGTGGATCCAAAGTGATGAGCAATAGAGACATATACACCAACAAAGTGAGTCCTGTGAGTGATGGGGAATTTGGTTTTGCTGCACCAGGGCTGGTGAAGTCTTTATCACAGAGACTAGAATCAAATGTTGGGAGTCCAGAGAGCAATTGGGTGTACAGTGGAAAAGGCATAGGGAGTAGTCAAGCACTTGGGTCCAATCATGGGAGTTTTGGTTCAATGAGAGTGGAGAAAGAGTGGAGGAGGACCTTGGCTTGCAAGCTTTTTGAGGAAAGGCACAATGCAGATGGGAGTGAAGGAATGGACATGCTTTGGGAGACTTATGAGACAGAGTCCAACAAGGTTCTGCAGAAGAGCAACACCAAGAAAGGGAAGAAGGGTGAGATTGAGAAAAGTGAGGATGAAGAAGAGGAAGAGGAAGAGGAGGACATGGAGGGTAAGTTGTGCTGCTTACAGGCTCTGAAATTCTCAACAGGGAAGATGAATTTAGGAATGGGGAGACCTAACCTTCTCAAATTCTCCAAGGCCCTCAAAGGCTTTGGATGGTTCAACCATGTTGGCAAGTATGGTAGAAAAAGTAACCATTGAAACTAGTTTTTGCTTTTATTTTTTTGTCACTTTGATAAGACAGAAATTCTGCATTTCTTTCATGATCAGAAGTAAATATTTTGTATGTCAATATAATGTCTTTTCCTTTTCATCTTCTTCATTTTAATTAATTATGGAAGGACTTCATTTGTGCTGTTATGATTATAACCAACTACATGTCTACACAAGTTAGTCTAAAAAAGGTCAACTTGTGAACAAGTTTATTGAATTGTGTTGATAATTGGGAAACAGTTTCATTCTGGAATTTGAAGGGAAGAAGAAGGGGGTGAATTTCATTTTTATATTATGGTTTATATGCATGCAAAGAAAATAACTGCAAACATCAATGAGAAGAGTATATTGTGTACATAGTATGATTTTTAGTTAAAAAAAAAAAGAGAAAAACCAGGAAAAACTTTGGAGAAAGTTGGTAACAGTGACATCATGGTGAACAATATCTTTTAAGATTTGATCTCTGAGGGAGTCTGGTCACACTCTGATTCATATTGGAAAATTCACTAGACAGAATAAAACTTTTGTTGTTATTGTTTTATTTTTTAAAAAGTGTATCAATTTAAAAAATAATTATTAAAATGAAAAAAAAATGTTTTACCTTTTTTCTCATCTGAATCCAAATTTATCTCTAAACACTTTAAAACAAAGAAACTAAAAAATTCTATACAAATTAAAATTAAATTAGATAAATTAGCTTGTAACTATTTTATATTAGTTTTTTCAAATTTTGATTTTTAATTTATATATAAAATAATTTTAATTATGAAAAAACTTATTTTATGTTTTTTTCTATATGGGATGTTTCACAGGAAATAAATTAGTTTTCCAAAAATTTAAGTTGGATAACATTTTTCTTAAATTTGATTTAAAAATAATAATATTTGGACTTGTTCATATACTACAATCTTAAAATTAGTGACTAAGGTCCTAAAAACCCACTGTTTATGAGCATTTTTCACTAGTGTTTTAGTCAATAATGTTTCTAAATAATGGTTTTTGGTCAAATTTCTTATAAATACGTTCTTGTAGAAGAAATCAAAATCTAACTTTGCGAAATTCAAATAAAAAATTCATTAAAAAATACAATGGTATTTTTACTAAGTCATTAAATGGTTAATGAATTAAAAGATTAAGGTACCGGTAGAACTGACACTCTTAATTGCGGTCCGACGTGACTTGATGAATGACTCAACATTAGTTAATATGCTTTTATTAGGTCCAATAACAATAAATGGACCACACTAATTATATAAATAAGCACACACTAGTGCATAAACATAAAACAAATGCGGTTATTTCGAATTTATAAATGCGGCTTTATAGCCGCATTTGATCAACACGCACTTGTAAATTAAGAAATATAAATGCGGCTATATAGCCGCATTTATAAATACCATTTACAAGTGCGGTTATTTGCTTTAATCGCACTTGTATATGCCAAATCATTAAAAAAAATTAAAAATTTTAAAACATCGTCAATCTTGTGTGAAGCCAACGTTGATGAAGAGTCACGGGAGCGCCAACAACGGTGGCGGCAGCAGAAGCG
>Ga0123342_1004225_pt1 | contig 22174 bp, 13 predicted proteins | sample Turbeawhitnodule_FD_89960 | JGI IMG/M metagenome (GOLD analysis project Ga0123342, IMG submission 89960) | Root nodule microbial communities of legume samples collected from Mexico - Turtle bean Mexico white nodule | ecosystem: Host-associated > Plants > Roots > Nodule | place: Mexico: Nepantla... | reverse complement strand
GTTGGCTGACATTCGTTTTTCTTACATTGTTTGGTTTCTCGCATTGCTCAGTACTCTTTCATTGTCTTCGTGGTTTCTTGTGGATTTTTTGGTTTGCTCCGTTGTTGCTTCCCTGTCCGCCGTTGCTTCTACTGCCGCCACCGTTGTTGGCGCTCCCGTGACTCTTCATCAACGTTGGCTTCACACAAGATTGATGATGTTTTAAAATTTTTAATTTTTTTTAATGATTTGGCATATACAAGTGCGGTTAAAGCAAATAGCCGCACTTGTAAATGGTATTTATAAATGCGGCTATATAGCCGCATTTATATTTCTTGATTTACAAGTGCGTGTTGATCAAATACGGCTATAAAGCCGCATTTATAAATTCGAAATAGCCGCATTTGTTTTATGTTTGTGCACTAGTGAACAAATTATCAAATAAAAATAGTTAAATACAGATGATAATGTTATTCAATTATGAGAATTAGACATTTTAACATCTTGATTTCTATACGTTTGTACGATGTAATTTACACTTATATTCTATATTGGTATTTTCATTTACCATTTTATTAATATGATATTAGTATATATTTTATTGATCATTACAAATTTTAGACTTTGGACTTCTTTTCTTGTCTTATTTTAATATATATTTTTAATTTGCATAATATATATTTTTATTTAATTACAGTAATAATAATTTTTTAATTTATAAGTTTGTTAACTATTTAACACAATTTTACTTATAATAAATGCTTATTTATATAAATAACTTAATTATTAAGAGATAAAACAATTATCAATTTTGTTAAACAAAATTATTATGTGAACCAAATGAGGTAAAAAAATGACAAATTTTATACAACCAATTCACTTTAGTCTCTTTCTCACTCAAGACATAAAACATGATGACTTGTTCGTTGTCATGAAATTAAAAAAAATGTCGATATGTTCACAACCTTTATTATATTATAATAGATTTTTTTTTTTATTGAAATAAAATATTGTTTTGACTAAATTACATTTTTAATTTAATATCTTTTCTGCAGATATCAAAATAACATTTTATTTAAAGATAAAATAAAAATATATAAACCATAAAAGTACTTCTTCTATTTACTACCTTTTAATATTACTACAGCTTGATCTATTTGAATCTTCCACCTTAATATTAATATGATTAAAGTGTGACATTGATTATTTTTTACACTTCAATAAACTCTTTTTCAAAAGTTAATTTTGGAATTTTAAGACTCTACAAATGAATAATCATATTCATATTTCACATCCTAACTAAATCTCTAAATCTCATAGCCATCTTGGTAAAGTTGTAAAGTGATATAGTTTTCATAACTAAATCCTGGCTAATTCTTTAAGTTTTACTTCTCTTAGTTTTTTCTGTTCTTGTTTCCTTTCTTCATCTAAATAATAATAAAAAAAACAGATACAACTCGTATTTGACTTAAACCTAAGCCATGTTTACTTTGATCCCAGCCAGGTTAGATATTTGACTTAGTTTATTTATTTCATTTCTATTATATTATTGTAAAATTAATGTCCCTAATCAAGCTTCTTTGTTTAAGGGGCACCAGATCAAATTGATTTTAGCAAGGAAATCAAATCGTTTCAGGTTTATCTAAAAGAAAAAGGAGAGTAAAATTCCCCCTATCAAATCCTCTATAAAAATAGAATCTGTTGTAATCCAATTTTTTATTCAATATTTTAAAACCAATTAAAAAATAATAATTGTGCGATTTAAAAAAAAATGCTAAATGAGAAGTGAAAGATATGGGAAAAAATGTTATTTAAATCTGCAAAAACATAAAGAAAAGAGTGCATACTTTTTCGCCCTGTACATATAGACGAGAGAGATAAGAATGAATTAAAAATACATAATTTCAATATTAATAAATATTTTAATCCGCTGAATTTTTTATTTTTTTTTACAATTAAAGCAATTATTATAGTTTTAGTTTTTATTATGAAAAATTATTTAATTTTTAAGAAAATAGCTAAAACCTGAAATTTTCCCCTTCCCTCCAACTTCTTTCTTATGGGGATATCAGCTATTTTTATTTTCAGGATAAGTAATAAATTTAATAGTGACGTGTTATTAAATTATATTTTAAAATAATATTATAAAAATCCAAATAAAACATTATACTAATATATGTGATATTATATTAAATAACATTTACATCTTATTTAATTTTTAAAATACATAATAAATGTTATTTTCGTTTATCATATTTTAATAGAGTGGCACCCACTTTTTTCTTTTATTAAAAATATAACATTAACTGAAATTTAAACTTAAATTTAAAAAAAAAAAACTAGAAATAAAGTTTTAAAATATAGAATAACTTTTTTCATACAAAATAAATTGAATGATTTAATTACTTTATACATGTTTTTTTTAAATGAGTGTTGCACATAAAAAAATGTAATATTTAAAAAGTAAATAAAGTACAGCTGAGTTTTGTTTTATTAAAAATATAAAAATGTAATTTGTGCTAAATAAACATAGAAGAAGAAATAGATAGAGCAGAGAAGAAGGGCCTTTTAGTCCATACAAAAAGTGATACCTGCTCAGACTTGCAATTGAAGACTCTTGTGTTTATGTACCAACCGAGTAGTGGGGAGAGAGAGAAAGATTCATCTTCCCTGTGTTCTTTTTCTTCTATTCTTGGCGCTCTGGTTTTCTCCAAGAATTGACTCAGCAATTGATGATGGCTGTGCCCGTCGAGGAAGCCATTGCTGCTCTATCCACATTCTCGCTCGAGGTACTCTCTTCACCTATAACTCTCTCACCTCGATTTCTTTCTTTATTTCAATCCAATTTTCGCCACATTTTTCTCACTTCTTTTGTTACCAACATTGAAATGCGCTTAGCTATCTTTTTTCCTCCTTTTGTGATTTTGCTATTGTTTGTCTGATTCACTCCATTACACGCTTAATTTCTTGTTGCTAATTCTAATTACAGAAACTTCCATTTTGGTTTTGAAGTTTTGTTCATTGTTATAGACTGTGTGTGGCTTCTTTATTTTCTTTATCCGAAATGTTTACTAAGCAGATAATAACTGAATCAAACTTCTGATCTGAGAATGCTAGATTTACATGGCATGTAATTTTATGTTGATGTCCCAAAATAACGCATTGCCGGATCTTGAGGTTTTTATTTACATGTACGAGAGTTATTTTTCTTGTATCTCTTTTGTATTTATTTTGTTGTGAATTATGTAGGATGAGCAACCGGAGGTGCAGGGACCTGGAGTGTGGGTGTCAACTGAGAGAGGTGCAACAGAAAGTCCAATAGGTACTTCTTTTTCTTCTTCCGTTTTTTTTTTTTTTGGATATGTTATGCTTTTACGCTGTGATGACTGTACTTAATAGCTTCTAAGATGCACAGAGTTATTAGTAATTGCCATTTACCACCCTCTTTTTTGTAGAGTACAGCGATGTTTCTGCTTACCGACTATCTCTGTCCGAGGACACAAAAGCTCTCAATCAGTTGGTATGCAGTTCTTGAACTATTTTTTTTTTTTCTGATTATAAATTTTAACTGTTTTTGCTGTTACAAAATGCAGAGTGTCCTTAGCCAAGAGGGAAAGGAGATGACATCAGTGCTTTACACTTATCGCAGTTGCGTCAAAGCACTTCCTCAGGTAACATTTCTCCAAAGCTACTGGTAGTTGAGGAGTCCATCAGTGCATATAAAATAAGTTTTCTTTTAGATAAATAAAGAAAATTTGTCAGAACAAAAGGAGTTAATCTTTGGACTTTAAGTACATTACATTTCACTGGCACTAATTCAGACTTACTATGTATATATATATATATATAGTATGTTACTTTTTTCAAAACCTAGCTTTTCGGGGGTAAGAATGAATTAAAGTAGACAAGGCTTTGTGTAACTGATAGCTTTGTCTAATGCAATATGATATCTTATGTGCTGCCATTTTCTTTTGCTTTGTTGATAATTGGAAATATTAAATTGACTACACTGGAGATCCATTTTAATATTTACATATGCCTATATTGTTTTATGTAATTTATGCATTTTGCCTCAATGGAGCAGCTACCTGATTCTATGAAGCAAAGTCAAGCAGACTTGTATTTGGAGACATATCAAGTTCTGGATTTGGAAATGAGTCGTCTGCGTGAAATTCAGCGATGGCAAGCATCAGCTTCCTCAAAAGTATGGGATGTTCTCAACTTATTATAAGACCCTTTGTTATTTTATCAGAAGCTTAGCCGATCCAGAGTTAGGGCATTAATGTAAACACTTTTATGCAGTTAGCTGCTGACATGCAACGTTTTTCTAGGCCTGAACGACGCATTAATGGCCCTACAATATCTCATTTGTGGTGTGTTATAATGATTATGTTTTTGTTGTTGATTTTTGTTATTGTTGTTCTTTCGTATTTTTTAATAGCTTTGTTCTTGAGTCAGGTCTATGTTGAAGTTGCTTGATGTTTTGGTGCAACTTGATCATCTTAAAAATGCTAAGGCAAGCATACCTAATGACTTTTCATGGTATAAAAGGTATGTATTTTATCTATGCCTATCTCACTTTATCTTCAGGTTGAGGGTCTTTAACTTTTCTTTCAGGTTCAGTGCTTCACTTTGTTTCTGTTATATCTTGTATCCATTTCTTCTTGGAACTTTTTTTATTCATGGTGCTTTAGGAGCATGTCAATTTGTTTGTATAAGGATGAATAGAGATTTAATCTGTTTATGAATAGTTTTGGTTTCCAAAATTCTTTGTTATAACTTCTGCAGAGTTGATCTGTTAGATAGATTTCTCTGTACTTTTCAGTTAGTCATTTTGTTATCTTTTATTTTTCTGTTAGTAATGGCTGCTAAAGATCTATTAACTGGTCTTTTATAGGGCCTGTGTTATAGAGAATAATTAGGTTTTCAGTTTATGTATTCTTTTCCTTTACAATCAATGAATAATTTCTTTCTCCTCTAACATGATCTAATGGTAAACATTCTTAGAATTTGAGTTCGGGCCTAACTCAACCCCAAAATAGGGTGAGGGTTGCCTCCCCCCACTTATATATATATATATATATATATATATATATATATTAATAAGTGAGTTTAAACCTAACTCATAGTCTGTTCTAGCGAGGTTTGATGGACCTATTAGGCTTAAAATCACTTTCGTGCCACCCGTTATCAGGATGCTATCAGACCATCCACAAATATCTAGTCCTATGCACGAGATGGACATGTCTCGACGTGAGAAGGTGTGTTGGAGATCTCAAATCAACTAGAGATTTGGCCAATTTACTGTATATAAGTCAGTTATGTGAGGTTGAGTTAGGCTTAAATTCACTTCTTAATTTGAGTTAGGCTTAAGTTCATTTCTTAATATGGTATCAGAGTCTTTCCTGACAAGGTTTAATGGACCTATCGTACCACCCGCTATCGGGGGTTGCTATCGGATCACCCATGAATATCTAGACCCATGCACGAGGTGTACATACCTTAGCGTGAGGGATGGTGTTGAAAATCTCACATTGATTAGAGATTAGACCAATTTACAATATGGAAGTTAGGTTTAGGGAAAGTATCCTTGACATATGTACAAGAGTATTGGATTTTTTCTTCTAGGGCATTCAATTGGATTTACAAAACAGCTCAAAAATTTATTTTTGTCCTTTTCTATTTCTTACTCTCTGATAGAATTTCTTTTTCTTTAAAACTAATTAGAAAATTTCAAATGTGTGATGTTAAATAATGTAGCTTTAGAGTGCTTATTTGGCCATTTAGGTAATAAAATGAATATCAATTCTATTGCTTTGTTTGGATGATGATTGAAATAGATAGGAAATAAATAGTACGGATAAAATGAAAGAGAAATAAAATAGAAAAGATATATTGTTTGGAATAGTTGAAATGAGAAGGGAAAGAAATGAAAAAAATTCTCTCCACTTGTTTGGATAAATAGAGAGTGAAAACAAATAAATTATATAAAATATTTTTATATTAATTAAAGAATATTTTATTCTGTTCTTATTCTTAATATAAATTTATTTATTATTTCTAAGTTATAAATAATTTATTTAATTTTTAAGAAATTAAAACAAAAATAATATAACAGTAGATGTGGGAGACAATTCTTCAAGGAAAGAATTTCATGCCTAAATCAGGAGGAACTTATTTCCATGTAGGTCCCTCAAAAAGATTCACATTTCTCCATTTCATTCAAAAACGAAAAAGTGAAGTTAATTTCCCTCTCATTTTCATCTTCTGTGCAAGCTGTAAATCATCTGAACAAACAAAGCTGCAATGTAAGAATGTTGAAAATATGATTTTCATTTTTGTCTGTTAATGAATACAGGTTTATCCATAACTTGTAGATGGGAAAACTATAAAAATGGCTTAGAATGTTGCCAAACTTCGGATTAAAAAGTGGCAAACATTCCAAGATTCATGCCATGCCTGATAATCTTTAGGAATATTATTATGCAATCACCTTCTCACCTGATTTAGGATTTCCATATTTAAGAAGTTACTTCATGAAGTTCAGTCATTCATATTGGTTTTTTTCCCTTCATTTTGTCAGGACTTTTACACAAGTCAGTGGTCAGTGGCAAGACACTGATTCAATGAGGGAGGAATTAGATGATTTGCAGGTGCATAATTGATGAAATTTCCAAGTCTGTGACATATAGAGTACTGTAAATTTGTTATTTATTGATTGATTATGAAAGAGTCTTTTCCCAAATCATCCATGTTCATATTGTACTTTGGAATATGCCAAACAAAGATGGATGGTGATTGATATTTTTTAATTTAATGTGCAGATTTTCTTGAGCACAAGATGGGCTATTTTGTTGAATTTGCATGTGGAGATGTTCCGTGTGAACAAGTATCCTGTATATCTATTTAACATTTTTTTCCACATGAGATTTTTTGCAAAACTACAATACCTACTCTTTTGGTTTAACTTGTAAATTATATTTTGTTTGAAAAAGGTCATCTGTGTTTAGGATGTATGTGGAAACTGATTTACTTGACAAATAAGGTGGTCTATTAAAACGAAAAGTTGAGTGCTAGTTTGTTTTTGAACTTTTAGTGAGGATGAGAGTATGTAGGAGACCGGAGGATTTTATCCTTAAAGAGAAAAAGAAAATAACTGATGGCTAGGCTACCTCAAATCCTTCTTTTGATTAGTTATTCAGGTTTGCAGTTTAAAGCAAATCAAAGGAAATCTAGCTTATAAGAGGGGTTTTTAATCTAAAATTTAGGGTTAGTCTTTGTCCTTGAATACTATCACAAAGAAGTGCTAAGAACTCTTATCGATATATCACACCAATAAACTTGTACTTTGTAACACTGTTTAAATATCCTCATTTTTTTTTTTAATTTCTTATTCAAATCCTTGACTTGAGATAGTGTTGAAGACATTCTTCAAGTTCTTATAGTCTTTGTTGTAGAGTCTTTAGAATTGGACTTTGCACTTCTCTTTCCAGAGCGCCACATTCTCTTGCGTGTTTTGCCTGTTCTTGTTGTCCTAGTGACATCATCAGAGAAAGATAGTGAGTCTCTGTACAAGAGGGTGAAAATCAACAGACTGATGAATATATTTAAGGTACCGTTGTATATATGCTTATTGATATACTGTACTGTTAACAAAATAACTATTATTAGATTACCTGAATATTTCTACTTTTAATGAATTGAATTCTTCCTCTATTGCCAATAAGTTCAAATTTGTGTATCGTTTTATCCTTTTTTATAGAATGAGGCAGTCATTCCTGCATTTCCAGATCTGCATTTGTCTCCAGCTGCAATATTGAAGGAATTATCAACTTACTTTCCAAAATTTTCTTCCCAAACTCGCCTTCTCACACTTCCGGCACCTCATGAGCTTCCACCTCGCGAGGCACAAGAATATCCTCCAAATTGTTTTATGTTGTTACTGATAAGTTTATACTAATTTGTTATTTAACTAAATATCACTTCCTTGAGTGTCATCCTTGAACTGCTGTTACTTTTTATTACCACTCTAACTGCAGTTTGATGAGTTGTTACCATGATATATACTTTTGGATAACAAACATGTTTTCTGTTCAATATAGTTAAACAATGCCAGGAGGGTGGTATATATAGTTATCTTTTTATTATTGATTTTTGTGTATCAGCTGGAACTTAAGAATACATGAGTTGAAAACTGGAGTGGTTATAGCTTCCTAAAAAAGAATGGTGTTTATGCAGTTAATTTTTTCCTCCAAATTTTTGTGTATTCATTGTTGGGTGACATGGAAAACTGTAGGTTTAATTAATATATGTTATTGCAGCCCCTTATGCATTTTAGAACTTAGATTTATTTGTATTGAAGATTACTAGGGGAACTTCTATTAAAAACATTATTGAGGAATCTTTTACTTTTGAAATGTTGATTTTCATAAAATTATAAAGCCTCTTCCTACTGGCTCCTTTAGAATGTAAACTTGACATGATACACATATCAGAGACATTATTTGATCATAAATCATATTGGAGCCATCCGTGCTGAGCATGATGATTTTGTAATTCGATTTGCTTCTGCAATGAATCAGGTGCTTCCCTCTGCTCTACCTTGGCTGCAAATGGAATGCCCTCCCTGAAATCTTATTTGTTTTGTTTCTTTTGACTATTTCTTAGCATGTAATACCTGCTAGTTAGTTGTTTATCTCTATTTTTACAGCTGTTATTGTTAAAGTCAACTGATGGTTCTGATGTTGAATGGAGCAAAGAAGTCAAGGGGAACATGTATGATATGATTGTTGAAGGTTTTCAGCTATTAAGCAAATGGACTGCACGCATATGGGAACAATGTGCTTGGAAATTTTCTCGACCATGCAAAGATGCATCCCCATCATTCTCTGACTATGAAAAGGTAAGGAGTATTCAAATCTTCTAGTTCCTTGTGCTTTTATTCTTATCATTCTTTTTCTCCTTGGTGGTGATGGTTGATTGATATTCTAATCTGGTACTGGCATTTCAGTACTGCCAATATTGGTATAATTTTTTATTTGTATAACGCAATTAACTATTTATACAGAATAGCAATTCGACATTACAATTACAATTTGTATGTGCAGTGGTGTTGATACCACTTGTAGTTTTATCCATCTTAAATATTGCTCAAATTGATTTAGCTTTTCCATTAGACACATTCAAAATTAATCATTTTCACTCTAAGCCAATATTTCCTTAATTTTTTATTTGTTATAAAACAATTAATTTAGAGCAATTCTAAAATATGAACTTGTGCTTTCAGTGGTGTTGATACTCCTTTTTACTTCAAGCATGTTAAACACTTAAATTTTGAATTAGCTATAAAGTTATTTACATTAGCCATGTAAAACCTAACCATTTATCACACAAATTAATCAATTATTGTATCAGTTAGCCATTTATTTTCAGTTATTTGTGCTAACTACACACAAAGGTGATTTTTTATTAATTGTACTTGTGTTTGATTTAACTCAAACTGGCACCCTACACTTCAAATCAAAATCTATCTTGAATGGATTCTATTAAAAAAGTAGATATTATCATAAGCTTTGTGTTTCTTGTAGGTAGTAAGATATAATTACAGTGCAGAAGAAAGGAAAGCACTGGTTGAACTTGTGAGCTACATAAAGAGTGTTGGATCTATGATGCAGCGGTGTGATACAGTGGTTGCTGATGCTTTATGGGAAACAATACATGCTGAGGTCCAGGATTTTGTCCAAAACACATTAGCTATTATGTTGCGGACTACCTTCAGAAAGAAGAAGGACCTCTCTAGGTAGTATTCTAATTTATCATTACATGGTATAAAATTGTTAGTTTTTAAGTTGATAGCTGATATGTTCCTTGGACTCAGTGTTCTCATGGAATTGCTCCGGATCATAATTATGTATCATGAAACATAATTCTTCTGGATCATAATTGTTCTGACCAGGTTACAAATTGTGAAACCTTGCCAAACATTGATTCTCTTTCTTTCTCACGACCTCTCTTTTCTCTCCTGAAATGTTCTCTCCCCAAAGAAATCATCCCCCCATTCCTCAGCTCTCCTCCTTTCCTTTATGATCCTGTATGGAAGTCTGCTGTTACCGTTTTACCCCCACGTCTCCTCATCCCTTTGACTAACCATTTCTCCTGACTTACAGGTTGGTCAACTGACTGACCTGTTTGACCTATCCGACAGCACAATAATCAACTATATAACAATGTTCTCTTTGCTCCTTTTTAAAAATGTTTTTTTAACAAAAAATTGTTCCTTTTTATCTGTCATTTTTTACTTTCAAGATAACATGTATTGTTTTCCAATTACACCTTTATTTCCATTTTTATAAAAATAAATGACTATTATGCATTGAAAGTTGTTTGAATTTGAACATTAAATAAATTTTTAGTTGACATTTCTATACATATTGAGAAAAGTTCCCATGTGTTATCTATTTCCAGCTAGAAAATTTATGATCATATATGACCTGAATCTAATTTTATAGGAGAGAAGTGCAAATAAAATTATGGATGGAAGCTTAATTTTTGTTAAAAAAATGTTAAGTGAACAAAAAAAGGCTTCAAGAACAACAATGGCTTTTTGAAAGAGAAAAAATGGTGCAGAACCCTTTGATTTCACATTGAGAAAGAAAAGGTAGTTATAATTAATGAGAGAGAATACAAATAAGCATACGACATTTTCTTATGATTGATATGGAGAGTGAATACGTACGTCATAACGTCAGATACTTTAATTTAATTAATACGGAGAGAGAAAATACAAGGACACATAAATGTAATAGGTAACGTCAAAATTGCATTAAAAATAGAAAAGTTATATCATTTCCTTGGTTTGGGTGAAAAAAATATTAAACCACTATTAGGTTATCTTCAATGTAAAAATCATTCTATGATGTCTTAATTTAATTTTTGCAGGTTCCATTGTGCCACATCACTTTTATGACTTTTTGTAACTTTTACTCCAATTCAAGGGTCTTGTAAGACCCATACTAATTAATGTTTTCTTTGGTTGTTGACAAAAATATATGTTTCCAATATAGAAAATATTTTTTTTATTCTTGTGAGGTCTTAAATTTTATGTCATGCCAGTGTACTCTAATGAGGAGGTCTTATAAGACTCACGTCTTAAGCTTATAATCCTGTGTATGACCCTACAATAGAGATGCCCTAATAAAATATATTACAGGGTATTTTCTTATTGCAAGTTGAAAATAGTTGGTTTCCAGATACAATTTTATGGTTGTACAATTAAACTGGAAGAAGAGATAAAATGCTTCTTGTTGAAAGTATGGAAGAGACTGGCTTGTTCTATTTTTTGCTTTATTTATACCAATTATGGGTGTTTATGTACATCTTGTATTATAGCCTTGTAATAAGTAAAAGTATGAGATAGTTGGTTGGGACTAATATTCATTCTACAGAGTATTTCATAATACCAACAGAAAATTTAGTTAACTTTCCTGTTAGCTTATTTTGATTTTTCGAAGTGTGTAATCTGTTGGAAATTACATAATAATGGTTCAACTCACCATAGTAACCTCATACCCTGTAACATAGGAAGTAGAGTTTGATTTCTCTTGCAATTTTTTTTGTATTTGTTTATCATTGATTGAAAAGTCTGCATCAATTGTTCCTTCATTTTTTCTTCTTTTTTATATCAATTACCCAAATATGGATTTTCAGGATTCTTTCAGATATGCGGACCCTCTCAGCTGATTGGATGGCTAATACAAACAAATCAGAATCTGAGTTACAGTCTTCACAGCATGGAGGTGAAGAAAGCAAAGCAAACATATTTTATCCAAGAGCAGTTGCCCCAACTACTGCTCAGGTCTGCATCATTTTCAATTCTCTTGCAGCTTCTCTTATATAATTTGTTATATCAATATGCTCAAAGAGCTGCATTTATTAGGGATCAAAGTTTTAATGCTATATATTGGACTCTGCTATCTGTATAGATGTTTTAGCATATGGACTTACCAATGCTTTGATAGCGGAAAATAAATAAAGTTGCTCAAGTGTGCCTTTATTTTGAAATGTCGAGCATTCATTTATGTGGTCATGCATATAGGAAGACTCATTCTTACAGGTTATGATTTCGAATAAATGTATTTTCTTCCTTAGATTACTTTTTTCAAGTTCAGGTCTTCTGCATGAAATGTTATTCTTCATGTATATTCACATACATATAGCAATCAAAAGTTGTTACCAAAGATTAACTATATCCTGACTTGGGTTGCTCTACAACAACTTCTTTCTGTGGATATATGTAATGCTGTGTAATTGTTGCTTAGCTAATCTCTTTACTACAGGTGCACTGCTTGCAGTTCTTAATATATGAGGTGGTTTCTGGTGGTAATCTTAGGAGGCCAGGTGGACTCTTTGGCAATAGTGGCTCAGAAATCCCAGTTAATGATTTAAAACAGCTGGAGACATTTTTTTACAAGCTTGGTTTTTTCCTTCATATTTTAGACTACTCAGGTAATGATCTTCAATTGATCTGAGCATCAATGTTATTGCAAAGACTCATCCTCACATTCCATTGATATATCAAATATCATCTACTCTGATAACCTCTTCCCTCACTACTCCCGCCCCATGACTCCTCTCCTACATTAGGGGGTTAGTTTTGAAGCATTACATTTTGTGTTATATTGCTGTTGATAACATATATCGCCTTATGGTGCACTTCTTTCAACCTATTCGGGGATCCTTCATGTATATATGAGAGAATAAAGGGGTAAACTAGTCCAACATCTAGAAATTGAAATTGAACATACATGCAAAGGGACTGATAGATGATTATTAACAATATCATTTGGTGTTCGTGAAATCCTTGGGCTCTTGCAAAAGTTAAAACATCTAATACAAAACTTAACATCATTGAGTTGGGAGGGTACATGGATGTTTAAATGATAGCTGAACACAACATTAAACTGACATCTACTTTCTTGAGTAAAATAGTTTCTGAATAAATTTATGCTTTTTGGGTGCTATTTAGTTTTCTTACAAATTATCAGGTTCGGATTATGTTTGCCCCTGCCATGTGGGCCTAACAGTGAAGATTGGTCCTTTTAAAGCTTCCAAGCTCATCTTTGTGCTTCTGTCACAACTTGATTTTATCTGCTCATTATTATACCTTAAGTATACCAATTGGAAGTTCATTGTCACCAATTTTCTTAGAAAGTATCCTAAAAGTTTTTAATTTCTTTGACTAGAGAAGAAATACATTAGAAGGTAGTAAGTTCTGAAAGATTTTGACCTGCTAACTTCTGAAACAGTTTACTGATAGAATCCTTTGCATATGTCTTGTTGAGTCCTTCAGTGTAATTGACTTGGGTGATGATGCTTGCAGCCACTGTTGCAACATTGACAGATCTTGGTTTCTTATGGTTTAGAGAATTCTATTTAGAGTCTTCACGAGTCATTCAGGTAATACTCATCACCACAAAATTATTTGAATTTCAAATTATCATGTTTACAGCAATCACTCTTGATAAGACCACCTAACTTCGTAACTCCTTGCAAGCATTCACTCATCTATTTTTACCTGTAATTGAATAAAAAAACTAAAATAATGGCAGCCTAGCAACTTGGAATGTGTTGTTATATGGTAGGATGATGGTTTGTATGCTATTTTTTCCAAAATTCTCTTCTAATACTGAGGTTTTTATTATCCTGACCCTTTGAAAGTTAATATTTTGTCTCTAATTCTGCATACTTTAGTCATCCCTTACGCCCCCACCAAATCCTGATTCTGTTAATGTTACATAAAATACTCAGAGACTGAAATAACAAGCTAAAAAAGGCTGAAGATTTCGTAGAAACATGTTTTATTAAGAAAGAAAAGTTATATGTTGTGTGAATCTGATCTTTCTTCATTCTTGCTGGTAGCCTTTTCTGAACTTCAACATTACTCTAATTTGAAGAAGTCATTCCTGTGTAATGGGTTTCTCAATATTGTATTTCAAACTTTGAAAATTTTAAATTCTACCTAACTTGTGATCTTTTTTATTATTCTTTTCTTATATGCATGTTTTTTCCACCCCCCTTCTTGTACTAAATTTAGTTCATTATTTAATGTAGTTTCCAATTGAGTGCTCTCTTCCCTGGATGTTGGTGGAATGTGTTCTTGAGTCACCAAATTCTGGTCTTCTAGAGAGTGTTCTGATGCCATTTGACATCTACAATGATTCAGCTCAGCAAGCTTTGGTGTTGCTGAAGCAACGGTTCCTATACGATGAAATTGAGGCTGAGGTATTAGAAACTTGTAACTTGAAGCTAATGCTAGTTGATTATATGGTGAATTTCCTGGAACAGTATAATATCTGATACAGATGATTAGGTGCATATGGTGAAGTGCACTAAATTGATGGGAGTAACTTATGTGGTGTTAGGTATCCTACATTTACTAAATGTAAGAGATGATGTAAGAATACCACGGGAATTGAGGATAAGGGGTATAAGTGGGGGGATCCGTGTGGAGGCATCCAGAAAATTGAGTGAGGACTTTCGGACTGGGATGATGACCCTCAATAAACTTTCATTTTTGTGTATTTTCTTTTATATTTAATTAAGTCATTCTTCGTGAATTATGTTAACATCAGTTTATACCGGTAGCAGATAGTGAATTATGTTGTTAGTAAAGTAGACTTTTGCTGTCCCTTTGGGGACATCCGATTAAATTGGAATGATACAGAGAAGATTAGTCTAAAAAAAGAAAAAAAAAAGACTTTTGCTTCTTTTTACCAGTTTCCATATGCTTTCTACAACAATCAACTGTTTTCTGTTTACCTTTTTTCACAGGTGGATCATTGTTTTGATATATTTGTTACAAAATTATGTGAAACCATTTTCACATATTACAAAAGTTGGGCAGCAAGGTATGCTCATTTTTCTCTGGCTCAACCGCTTTTTCTTTTCACTATTCCATGGACTAACCTATTTTTGTACTGATGGATGCCTAAATCATGCAGCGAATTGCTTGATCCTTCATTCCTCTTTGCTTCAGACAATGCAGAAAAGTATGCTGTGCAACCCATAAGGCTCAATATGCTGCTTAAAATGACTAGAGTGAAGGTTAATGAATTACATTATCATCATGTTTCTTTTACATAATTTTGATTTGGGGCTTTAAACTGTAAGCTGGGTGTATACTAACAATTTTTGGAGATTAAAAAATAGCCCAAGGTGGGTCATGTGTGGGAGGATTGGAGAAATGTGTGCATACTGTTAGATCACCCCTCTCCCAGAAAAATCTGGAAACACTTGACTGAAGCCCTGCATTAAATGAAAAAAGATTAACTATTTTATTACTTATTTTTTAATACATATCAGGGTGCTACCGATCCAAACCTCATTATCATTAAGTGACTTTCTTTAACTGGAGGAAGAGGAAGTATACAAAACAGACAACTTTTGTGTACTATTATACGTAGGAATAAGTTGTTAGTATATTTTTCCTCTAGAATTTGATTTCATACTGATTATCAGTCAGTTTCATAAAAAGCTTCCCGTGAGTTAACCAAGTTTGTTGATCAGAAAGTCCTGGTTTGAAATATTGGAAAAACAGGTGCTGGGAGAGTGTTTCCGCTATAATTTTTCAACCTAACTCCACATTGATTAGTTAGGTTATGAAGTGGCTTTTGGATACCAACAGTCTAACGAAGTGTTTGGTCTAACTTCTTGGGACATCTCTCTTTGAAACGAGAAGCTGGGCCAAATACAATTCTAGAAAAATGATTAAGTACATAAGTAACTTCTTTCTAACGAACTAATGAAGAAAATAATTATGAAGATTAAGATTGATGCTTATATGATTTATAATTTTTTTATTTTCATGGTGTATTCCTTTTTTCAGTTTATATGATTTCTCTCTCTCTATCTCTCATACACACGTTCTACTGGATGCCATAATTGCAATTTCTCACGTGATTAAATATACTATGTACAGCTTCTTGGAAGGATGATTAATTTGCGAAGTTTGATTACTGAAAGGATTAACAAGGTTTTCCGAGAAAATATCGAGTTTCTGTTTGATCGCTTTGAATGCCAGGATCTTTGTGCCATAGTGGTTAGTGATTTTACCTCTGCTACTTCCCATTGCCAACAATTATGAACTACTTTTCTTCTCTCAATGTTCATTAACTAAAAAAATGCCTTGACTATTTTATTTAAGGAATTAGAGAAGTTGTTGGAAGTCCTAAAACATTCCCATGAACTACTGTCTAGAGATCTTTCTGTAGACTCTTTCAGTCTCATGTTGAACGAGATGCAAGAGAACATCTCCCTTGTATCATTTTCTAGTCGACTGGCCTCACAGGTTTGTCTGTTAAGCTCTAAAGACGTACTTTAATTTGATGTCTCCCTTTCTTCTGCACAACAGTGATTATTAATTTCCTGTTAGTTTCTATCTAATATTGAATCTTTATATTGAATGTTGAAACCACTATTTAAAAATGGTAATTAATAATTTCATGACTTGGTCTGTTTTCAATTTTGAATTGATCTATTTCTTTATGTATGCCAGATTTGGTCAGAGATGCAAAGCGATTTTTTGCCAAATTTCATTCTCTGCAATACTACTCAACGTTTTATCAGATCATCAAGGACTGTTCCTGTTCAAAAGCCATCTGTACCCTCTGCTAAGCCTAGTTTCTATTGTGGTACTCAAGTAAGCATTCCTTGTACTGCCTTTAATGGTACAACTTTTATAAATCAGAATCAATATTTTTTAATGGCTTAAATAATCATAAACATGTTAAATACAAGCTGTTAAAAGTCTCGCTTAAGTCAGATGTTTACATTGGTAAAATAATGTGATTTACTACTTCCTCTCACTAAATTTTTTTATCTCACTTTCCATTTTGGGAAGTTCCAAAATTTATTTCAGCACAGTTTACACCTTAGGACCACATGCACGCTGGCTGTTCCAAGTATAGAAAAGTCCAATGCAAATTTCTTGGAGTTTAGATCACTTTTCTCAACTTTTCTGTTTTTCTATATTTTTTCTGATTGTTATATTCATTTTTTTTTATTTTACTTGTTCAGTGTATTTATAACGAGGGAGAGGGAGATGAACTATTGTGTTTGTGTTCGCTTTCTACAATCTTCTTTGTGTACACACACACACACACACACACACATATATATAGATGTAAATATATTAGTGTCTCATTGTCTCACACTGATAGGATTTGAATTCTGCCCATCAAAGTTTTGCACGACTGCATAGTGGATTCTTTGGAATACCTCACACATTTTCTATTGTTCGACTTCTGGGATCTCGATCATTACCTTGGCTTATTAGAGCCCTTCTTGATCACATATCAAACAAGGTATGTTGTTCTTTACATTTGCTAAATTCTGAATAAATAATTGCACACCTTTTTTTTCCTGTGGAAACCTTAAGATAGGAAGATGTTTATAAATAGCTCTTGGCCTTGACTTCTAAGTGATGCGAGACTTTTGAGCATATTAGAACATAAGGCTTTCAGTCAAGGGCTAAGGGGAAGGAGTGTTCTCTTTTAGACCTTTTTTCCATTTTCACGAAAGACGCCAATGTTTTGACCTAAAGTTTGATAAGATAGTTTCGTTAGAGTCAATCACTGTATTTGAGGTGTTATCCGCTCTAGAACTCGGTTGCTACGTCACAATTTTGTCCTTAAAAGACGTCTTGGTGGGTTAAGAGTGGAAGGTGTATATAGATGACTATTGAGTTCAACTCCTAAATTATGTGAAACTTTTGGGCGTAGCAGAACATGTTATAAAGTGCAAAGTTGTCCTTGCTATGGAAAACTGATCAACTAACTCTTTATAATCATGTAAAAATGACTCGAGCAATGAATACATAGTGCAAGGCTTTGATAATAAGTTTTAGCATAAGAGTGTGGACACTATTATGCTAAGGATAGGGTAAATGAATGACAAAATGTTGCAACATGTATTTTTTCAGATGTATAGATTACACAATGACATTCACAAAAGCTTCTATCATAACAACCATATTACGCAACTTATTGTTGTTTATAGATAGACACACATACATACTGGATGCGTTTAGTTTAGATATGTCTATATTTAGTGATATTATTATTAAAGGAAATTTTGGGTGTGGCTCACTAACAACATAAATGCGTGCTATTTTCAGATTACTTTGCTTGAGCCAATGATTACAGGATTACAAGAATCTTTGCCAAAATCAATTGGACTTCTTCCTTTCGATGGAGGTGTGACAGGTGCATGGTGACATTTTTACATTTACTTTTGTTTTTATTAAAAAAAAGGTTTGTTCTGCAATTTACTTATGTATGAATGCTTAAAATATATTCTTCCTTCAACATCTTGATGGTAAATTATTTATGCATACTGATTCATTGCATAGAAAATTTAAGTCTATAAAATTGTTAAAAGGAAATCATTGACAAAAGAATGCTGAGTCTTGGTGATTCATATTTTTTGGTATACATGCATCATACCATATTCCAAATTCTTGGTAAATATGCACCAATTACACAGTGCGTGACCAAAGACATTTTTTAGATAAATATTAATAATTAGTACTTAGTAGTTGGTAGCATGTATTTGTTGCCCTTTCTTTTTAATAAAGTAATACTAGATACATTTCTTTGTCATGGACTTGAGGTCATTGGCATAATACTTCTTTCTTCTCGTGTTCCTTATATTGGTGGAAAAACCTTAAGAAAATCAAGCATTTTTTTCAAAATCTCAAAAAGCACTGAAAGGTTTTGCTAGATATATCAGGACAGTTCATTGTCTTTACAAATAATTTTCTCATAAACAAATTAACTGCAAAGTAATACAGTACATAGATACATTATCATATCTGATTAACTTTAATTATTTCTACACAGGTTGTGTGAGACTTGTTAAGGAACATCTTAACTGGGGGACCAAATCGGAGCTAAAAGCTGAGGTTCTTCATGGCATAAAAGAGATTGGAAGTGTATTATATTGGATGGGGCTTCTAGATATTGTGTTGGTCAGTGACGCAGTTTAATTTCCAATTTGTCTATTGGAATTGCCATCAGCATAAGCTGAAAACTTAATAAATCTGCTTTATATTTCAAGATAATTTTAGAACTCATGGTTTTTTTCTAATACTACCTAAAAAGAAGAGAATGGGACAAAACAATTATTTTAGCCAATTATAGGATATAAAGTATCCAAGTGTACCTGTTGTCAAGAACCTTTCTATATTGAAACTTAAAGTCCATGAAAAGCTTGGTAAATACTATGAACAAAAAGGAAATGTTTTGCAGATGACTTACTTGAAGTCCTTATTTGGTCCGAAACTTTATATAGATGGAGAGGGCACGTTTATTTAGGTAGAACTAGAAAAGTTTGGGCTTTGGTTTTGAAGGTATAAAAATGGTGTGGAAGGACCTGAGAATGTATGAGTGCAAGTTAGGTGTTTGTGGGCTAAGTTTAACTGGTCCAGTCCCATCATATTTTGGACTTGAAGAAGACTAGTTCTATACTTAGACAAGACAAACTAAGGTATTTAGGGAGTTTGAAATCTCACAAAAATGCATTTTAAGAATCTGAACGACAGAACTAGAGGAGATCTAATGTCAATTAAAGTATAATAATTTATCTATCATCATCAAACTCCCAAAGTAATTTTACAAGGATGCATAGTGTGTAAGAATAAATTTTGGAAAATTGATCGTGTTACATCGGAAATAAGGAGAAATAATCATATATTTCCTTTAACTTTAATCTTGATGTTTTCATGTATGCTACTTTAATTTTTTAGTGATAAATACATTGCATTCTTGATAGAGAGAAAAGGATTCTATGGATTTCATGCAAACTGCTCCTTGGCTGGGCTTGCTTCCTGGAGGAGATGGTCAAATAGTAACTTCTCAAGATGGTGAACACAGCCCTGTTGTTAGTCTCTTTAAATCAACAGCTGCTGCAATGATTTCATACCCTGGTTGCCCATCACCTACCTCTTTCCATATTATGTCAAAACAAGCAGAAGCAGCAGGTATGTTGTTGGAATGCTTTCTAATTTTTTTGCTGTTAGCTTGCCATGTTTCTTTGTATAAATAAAGGCACTAATGCATGAAGTTAAAAAATTACTTGAGAGACTTAGATTTTAAGTATAGGAATAGGAAATATGATGGCCATAAGGTATTTCAAATGAAGGAAATGAAATAGAAATAAATAAATTAAAGGAAAAAAATGTATAACTCAAAGTTTAGTATCATTATGATGCAACAGGCATGAATGTCATTGTCCAAACATCTTCATGGAGAAATTATGGTGAAAACTTAATACAATGTCTTTATGTCAAGAGATATTCAACAACAATAACTTTATCTTACTATGTGAGGTAGACTATATATGTCATTGAACTCGGTAAAAAAAAAACAATTTCTTAAGATTGCACATATAAATTTTATACTGATTCAATTACCATCATTGTGATCTACATATTGTCCCTAAACCCTTTGTGGGATTTCCACTAAAATCAAAGTTCATACAACCAAAACATATCTCACTTTTGTTGTTCTCGGGATCCCACAACCCAAATGTCTTCAGCCAAGAGATACTCCACTCTTGATATGTTTGGGGGGCTCATTTTCGAACTTCACAAAATAGAGAAAAATATAGTGTTGTAGTAGCACACTCCCTTGGTGCATGATTCTTCCAATGAAAGCTTTAAAATCTCAATATGATGGTTGAATGTATTTTGCTCGCAATTTTGGCAGCATGGGGTACTTTTTCCAAGTTCAAAAACCATGGCTCAAGTATTCAGAAATTACCCCTTCAAATGGGCCACACAAATGACAAATCTGCATAAAGTAATAGATTATTGCACTGGTAATCAGTTACTTTCAGTTGTAACTGACCCTACTAATCGTCTAATTGATTACTGCACCCGAACACTCAATCGAGTTATTTCACAAAACAATCAATTACTTTGTGTGGATACTCTCTGGCAATTGATTATTGTACTTTGATTGTAATTGATCAATTTTCCAGTGGCAGTTATGACAAATCTCTTAAGTTTAGTTACCATATTTCTTTATATTATTGTTCCTGTCGGTTGACTTGGATCACCTTCGTGCGTAGCTACGAACTGTGTTTCAAGGACTCCTTTGCTTCCGTTCCAACTTCACCCTTTGCGGCCGTGAATACCTGAAACAGAGAGACAAATGGGCGCCCTCGCGGCCGTTTGCACTTCGACGCTCAAGTCAGTTATGGCAGAAAACACCGTAACACTTCCCGTCGCAGAACACCACTAACTCAGTGCTCAGAGAAGTGCGTAACTCAAACTCTCTCGCTCTCAGTTCACTTGTGTGTAAAGTGTGAAAACGTACCTTAGTCTGTTTGTAACAAAGCCTTATATACCTTTGCCCGTGTTTCTGCCACGTGTCTACCTCTGACTTAAGCCTATCTGTGGGTGCAGCCTCACGACACTGTAACCCAAACTCAGGGAAATCTTAGTGTGTAAGGCCATTCTCCCGGAGTGCATCCCGCGTGGGGGTGACTGCCTGGGTGCCAACTCATGCGCCCATCCTCTGAGTCATCCTCCCTAGGGCTCTTTGCCTTCCTCACGTACCATGCATGCGAATCGCCTCCTGGGACGTGACCCTCTCATGGGTCGTCTCTGCCCAAGGGCTTTCCAGCGGTGGTGCGTACTTGCCGCGTCTCTACACTCTATGCACTGGTACCTTGTGAGTGGGGCTTCTCCTTTCTGGTGCTGGAGGTGTGGCTTGAGAACCACCTTTCCTCTCCTTCTATTACTGTTTGGGGTACCGAGGCCTCCACGCCCCTGCTGTGCCGCCTCCTCCACGGTTACTCTTACCCGTGGGTATCATGGGGGGACACCTTTCTGGCATAGGCACATTCCTGGTACTAAGCCCAGTCAACGCTCGAGGCCGGTCAACGCCCGAGGCTTGTCTACTCCCTTGCTTACTTCATAGCGCCCCCGATGGGTCCCACTATGTTGACTTTGGTCAACGCCCGAGGACGAGTCGGTACACAAGCTCCCCAGTCTTGAGCTGACAACTGCTCAGCGAAAAGACTAAGGTCTCGCCCTACCGTTCCACGTGGCATTCTATGACAAGACACTTTGTGCTATGAAGTGACGCTTTTTGCTCATAGGCACATTCCTGGTACTAAGCCCGGTCAACGCCCG
>Ga0123342_1004224_pt1 | contig 22178 bp, 9 predicted proteins | sample Turbeawhitnodule_FD_89960 | JGI IMG/M metagenome (GOLD analysis project Ga0123342, IMG submission 89960) | Root nodule microbial communities of legume samples collected from Mexico - Turtle bean Mexico white nodule | ecosystem: Host-associated > Plants > Roots > Nodule | place: Mexico: Nepantla... | reverse complement strand
TGTTCTTTTTTTTTTTTTTTTTTTTTTTTTTTTTTTTTTTTTTTTTTTTTTTTTTTTTTTTTTTTTTTTTTTTTTTTTTTTTTTTTTTTTTCTTTCTACGGGTTTTTCATTGTTCTCTTGAAGTTGAGGGGAATATGTGGTCTCTCGCTGCTTAATTGTGATGGATCTTGTTAATATTTCAATATTTTGGATGAACGGACTTGGACATGAAGGGTGTCATTTGTGTTATGTTATGCGGGGCACTTACTGTTTAAGTTCCACAAATATGGCTGTAATAAAGCTTCAACTTTTTTTGCAGCAATAGCTTTCTAAACTCTGTGAAAGTCACATTCTCATAACTTTGATGATATTCTGTGTGTTGACGGTATATTTATAGGAGTATACCTCATTTACCTAAAAGAGCTAGAAGAGATGCATTGCCGTCTACTAGATTTCATATACATCTGTCGCATTTGATCAATCTTACTCTTAGCTCAAGATTTTTTGTGTAAGAACATGGTTCAACATTGTTGTCATAAAACAGGAATGGTATAAAACAAAGGAAAAATTCATGGCAAGACGGAGTTTTAGGAACCAACTGCCCAATTCCTCCAAACTCAAATTACACATACAAGTTTCAGACCAAGGATCAGATTGGCACATACTCATACTTTCCATCAACTCAACTGCATAAAGCAGCTGGAGGGTTTGGAGGACTTAATGTTTATCACAGATCTGTTATCCCAATCCCTTATCAAAACCCTGATGGAGATTTTACTTTACTCATTGGTGATTGGTACAAGACCAACCACAAGGTAAATAACATCTTTCTTACCCTTTCTCAGAATCACACTTTCTCCAAATATTCTTCATACTCGAGTTTCCTGTCTAGTTATCTTCATTCACTTTGTCTTTTTATTTGCAGACACTAAGGCAAACTTTGGATTCTGGAAAATCAATTGGACTTCCTGATGGTCTCCTCATTAATGGCCAGCCTCATTCTACCTTCACTGGTAACCAGGGTAAGCCCGTGATTTTTAAAGGATATAGTTCAAATATGCGCTATGTTTAAGCCAAAGTTTCTTTTGCCAACAGTAGTTGTTCTTCTCTCGCAGGAAAAACCTATATGTTTAGGATCTCAAATGTAGGCTTGTCAACCTCAATTAACTTCAGAATCCAGGGTCATACACTAAAACTAGTTGAAGTTGAAGGATCACACACTATCCAGAACATATACGATTCACTTGATGTGCATGTTGGTCAGTCAGTTTCTCTGTTAGTAACCTTGAATCAGCCTCCAAAGGACTACTACATTGTTGCCTCAACAAGATTTACCGAGACACCTCTGACCACAACTGCAGTACTACACTATTCAAATTCTTTTTCCTCTGCATTAGGACCCGTGCCTCCTCCCCCCGTTGATAAATATGACTTTGACTGGTCCATGAAACAAGCTAGAACCTACAGGTTTGGTCTCCAAAAAAGTAATTAAAATAAAATCCTATCTGTTTTTCTTTGATTTCTTTATAAATTTTAATCAGTTTTCAATTAACTATTCCTGCAGGTGGAATCTGACAGCAAATGCTGCTAGGCCTAACCCCCAAGGGTCATTCCATTATGGGAAGATTACTCCTACAAAAGTAATTAAATTGGCCAATTCAGCACCTTCCATCAATGGAAAGCTCCGTTATGCCGTTAACAGTGTCTCTTATGTCAACCCCGACACCCCTCTCAAGCTTGCTGATTACTTCAACATTCCCGGAATCTTCAGTGTGAATTTACTCCAAAACACTCCCTCTAGTGGTCCAGGTTACATAGCCACCTCAGTGTTGCCAACTTCTCTTCATGATTTTATTGAGGTTATATTCCAGAACAACGAAAACACCATGCAGTCTTGGCATCTTGATGGTTATGACTTTTGGGTCATTGGGTATGCCAGCTTCCCTGAAATATAAGTTTTGTCTAACTATCAATATTTTCACTGGTAGAAGCAACTTAAAGAAAGTTTTAATGACGTTTATTGCCACAATTGCAGTTATGGTTTCGGTCAGTGGTCAGATGCCAGTAGAAAAACCTATAATCTAGTGGATGCCCTGACTAGACACACTGCACAGGTACTAAACAAGAAATTTAGAAGAAAGCACTTAAACCCTTATATTAATCAATTTCTTTCTAACATGCATAGCTTTTGTGCTTCAAATGAATGTAGGTATATCCAAAATCCTGGACTGCCATATTGGTGTCTTTGGATAACCAAGGTATGTGGAATTTGAGGTCTGCAATATGGGAAAGACAATATCTTGGACAGCAGTTCTACCTAAGGGTGTGGAACGCACAGCGCAGTCTTGCTAATGAATATGACATTCCCAATAATGTTCTACTTTGCGGCAAAGCTGTTGGACATCATCCTTAGTATATATACACACACATACATATAAACTATCTACCTCCTTTTTCATGTATTTTCTAGTCATTGAGGCCTTGACTACAACTACAATTCTTTTTCCAGAATTTCTCCAAATTTCGGACACTCTTGCTTATATTTCAGAACAAGTATTGATTTTTAATTGCTATTAATGTGTTAACAGATTATTTCATACTTAATTATTTGCAGTTATATTGGAATCTGCACATATTTCTGGGTGTTCAATATTCAGTAACTCTTGCAGAGCATCACCAATCTTAATTAACTTCGTCCCCATCAATAGTGGCTTCACTTTTAAGTTTTAAACATTTTAAAAACCAATTTTGGTATCAGCTCCCAGTTTTCATCTTTAGTATTTTTATTTGGTTTTTTAAAATTATTACGAATTGAACCTGTATAAAATGAGTTGATTACTACATTTCCCTAAGCTCACTAAATATAATGCTACCATATCTAGAAAAAGATAACAATTGAATAAATACTAAAAATATGACTATCACATGATTTCATTAATCTAAGAACAATAGTACTTAAAACTTTCCCAAATATTATAATAGCCAAATTTTACTATATTAAATTTTAGTTTTTGGATGCTTTTTAGTTTTGAAAATTAGTCCCTTCTAATTTTTAGTTCAAAATAAATTATTTAAAAAAATTTATATCATGGTAAAATTAATTAAATGTACACTATATATGGTGTTAATAATAATGGCAATGTTAACCGCAACAGCATCACTAAGAATAATGCTAGAAAGTTAATATCTTAATAGTAATAAAGACAATATTACAAGATGATATTGATAGTAATAATAATGATATTGTGAATGGGAATGGTAATGGTGAGGGTAACAATGATATAGTTATAATGAGAATAGTTATTACCAAAGATAATAAAGAAAATATTTTTAAAGCTAAAAATCATACAAATATTTTTATTATTTTAAAAGATGAATATAAAACTATTCAAGAAATGGAGTAAAAACCATTTCAGTTCCATTTTTTATTTATTAAACATGTACATGTTGGATCCAGGGCCACTATATGAAGCTGGTTGAAATAGAAGTAGTTTTAGGAGTTGGCTTCTTCTTCCTACACCCACATAATTTCTTGGCATATCCTCACAACTTTCAAAATAACCATTTTATCCTTAAAGTAACTTCTGGATTATCCGTTTTAGAAATTATTTGGAATACGCTTTCATGAATTTCTAAAAGAGGATTTCTGAAATTTTCTTCAGGAAAATATTTTCCACAATAGAATTTATAACATAGAATTTCTAGAACACATGACATACATTTCATAATCAATTTTCCATAACAGGATTTCCAAAACAAACTTTCTGGTACATATATAATACCTTCTGGAATGAGTTTTTTACAATAATTTTTTTGGAAAGAGTTTTTTTCCATGTGTTTTTTTCTCTTCTTCTTTCTATAAAAATTCATTCAATTTTGAAGTTTTTGTTATGAAAATTGTTCTAGAATTCTTTGATATGGAAATCCAAAAAATGTGTCCTGAAATTTTTCAAAACAAGTAATTTGAAAATAATTTTAAATAAGGGTAAAATGGTCATTTTAAAGTTTGAGAGTACATGAAGAGAAAAAAGCTCTATTGCTCTTACATACCTTACATACACTCTTCATAAGCATGCTGGATCCTACATTAGAGCTTTTTGGTCCATTTCCTATAGGCCTAACTTTAGAAAAGGGCCTAAATGCCTTATAAGTACATAATATGATGTCATAGAAAAAAAAGAAATAGTAAATGCTACTAACATGTTTAGATATAAAAGTTATCATAAATAAAAATATTGGAAATTACGACTAATACTTTGATTAAAAAGAAAAAAAAAAGTTAGCTAAAGGTAAAGAGAACTTGAGGAAGTAAAATCATAATTAAAAGTGTTTAGTTTAAGAGAGATAGAGAAAAAGATATTGAACTTTATTTTAATAAAGAAATCAAACATATATAAGAGGTGCAGGTAAAATGACGTCTCTATTAGTTTCCCCTCGATTTGGAGAAAACATTCACTCAAAGGGTTCTTTTCCTCAAATAAGATAGAGGCACTTTTAATTTTTTAGTTGATTAACAAATAACCATTCTCTTTAAATTGAATAAAGATAAATGTATTCTCAATTGTTTATTTAAGAGAAATGATATTAAATTTTGGCATGTATAGTATTTTACCGGTCGGTACCGGACGAACCAGTCTTGATTCCTGTAGTCGATCGTCTGAGTCAAAGGACATAAATATAGTAAGTAACAACAATTACGATGGTGTTGAATGAGTCAACTCACATTCTGAAATATACGGAAAATATATCTAACATAATAGATAAAACTGATTAAATTAAAAGATCCACCTCATATATTAAGGAACCGCTATGCATGTCAGTTAACAACTGATATTCGGTCCATAACGGTCAAGGCCCAAAAACCAAGCACTATAAATAGAGCCTTCTATGAAGAAGTGAGATACATTTTTGACATTCTACTAGAATACACCTAAATCAGAACATTGACTTGAGCGTCAAAGTATAATTCACAGGTACCCCTGACCGACCGAGCATCAGCATTGAAGGAAGGAGGCTTAAGGAGATTAGGAGACCACCGAAACATCAACAATTGTGTGTCCAGTCATAGGTACCATCTGGACCCCTCAGCCTACACAGGTACAAGTATCATGACTTTATAATTCAATTCTAATAAAAATTGAATACTATGCTTAATTTTTTTTATTTTATTTCATCCTTACCATTATTAGATTTTCAAAATCATAAAATCTCATGATATATGTGGAGGGAATCACTTGCAACACATTGGTGGATGATAGAGAGAAATATAATCTTAAAAATGCAATATGAATAAAGAAGTAAGAGATAAAAAAGGAGATGGAAAGAAGATGAAACATGAAGTAAATATGTGTTTATTAATGTACTCTATGTTGGATATCATATATTGACAAGGGATAAAGACATTTCATTTCATGATATATAATAAATGGATACAAAATTCATTTTATGAGTCATTTTAAAAGGTTGAGTTAAACTTAAAGTCTTCTTTTTAAATCGTACCTTATGATGTAATGTTGAATTATGTTTAAAGTCTATTTCTTTTTAAGATGATATGAGAGTCATAACAAGAGTTTATTGGATTGACCAAGTCATCCATTATCAAACCACCCATTGTATAGTTCCACACACAAGTTGGTAGGTCTTGGCGTGAGGGGTGTTAAGATTCACTTCTCAATACTCTCTCTTTAATTTAGTTATATCAAGTTAGATAAAAAGTTTCAAAACTCTTTACTCCAATACTAAAACTACTTAAAGTACTAGAAAAATTATCAAATAAAAATCAATTTTAGAAAAAATAATAATTAATTGCGACTAAATTAGATGTTATTTTATAGGCTAAAAAAATTATTGGTATCTAAATTAGTTTATATTATTATAAATAGTTTTTAAATTAATATCTAATTAGTTATCAAGATTTTAACTACCAATTATATAAATTTTAAATTTTTTAATTAAAACTTTGGTAGTTAATTAAATACCAATTTAGAAACTTTTTATCTTAGATATCAATAATTTTTGTAGTCTCTAACATGTATCTAATTTAATCAATATAACAACTAATTATTTTTTGTCTTTAAAATTAACTTTTATTTAATAATTTTCTTGTAGTAAAATAAATGAATTCCATATTCAATCTCTATTCTTTAAATATTCTGGAAAAATATTTTAATATTTTACGCTAGTTCTTATATAAAATATTTTCAGCATGAATTCAGACTAAGTCTATTGCAACCTGGAACCCAGTTAAAATGTTACTAATTGAAACACTCTTAGTTTACGAATACCTCTTCCTAATAATTCCACATAAACTTAGGTTACATGTTTTTTACACTCTTCACATGTTATATAGTTTTTCTTAATAAAAAAAAATGTTGTTTCAACAATTTAAAACCCGGTGAAAAGCAGATGTAAAAAGAATATTTCTTCTTTCCAAAATGATCTCGTTTGTGTATCACGAGACAATTGCTTATATCGCACGTCTTCATATTCTAAAAAGAGGATTGCTATTTAGCCATTAGCCAAAAGAGTTATCATCTAAATACACATACAAACATATATTAAAAATATCCATATGTTATCCTTTACAAGATATGTCTCTGCATATAATTTTTCTCAGTCAATTGTACAAAGAATTTGGTACTAGAGTTTCTTAATAAAGAAGGAGAAAATATTTGATTCTGAAGTCAAAAGCTCAAAGTAGACAACCCTTTAATTTCATGTTTTTATAAAGTAAAATACTATCAAGTATGTTTTTATAAGGCAATTACATGTTTAGGTGTTTGGATTTGAGTGGATATGTTTGATTTTGAATCTCATGTGTTCGTCAATTTTCGTAAAAAGAACAAACATAACATATTTTCTTTAGAGTTATTTTATCCTCCATGGTAGATTCTATATTATGGGTTTATAAGTTAAATTTTATAAATTGAATGTAAATATTCATAAACATCTTTATAAATAAAAAATTACTTAAAACAAAATTTATAAGAAAATAATAAAACAAATAAAGAAAATATGTAAAAAATATGATACAGGAAAGTAAAAAAAAAAAATGAAGATAAGATGTTTTTAAGTAAATAAATCCCAGAAAAAGTAGAAACAAATTGAATTATATATATATATATATATATATATATATATATATATATCCCTTCATAACTTAATATTTATATGGATGTGTACAAGTTTCATCCATTGTTATACAGTACAAGTGTTGATTGTTAATAATTTTGATATATGAAATTCTAATCTTTGTTTTAAAAACATTAGCATTTGACAATTTTAACATTAGAGAACATTATTTCAATTATCCAAACAGAACCACTGCTAGCAGTTCCTATTAAACTGAGTGTGAATTCTCAATAGATTCAGAGTTCTAAGATACAAAAGTGTATAGATAGCTCCAGAAGAACAGTGTATGTGTTAGATTGCGATAGGAGAGACTTTTTCATTTTCAAATTAGAAATAAATAAATAAAATAGTCGAATTGCAGAGAAGCAGAAGTCAGGGTTGTTCAGTGAAGTCTGTGTCGAACCAATTGCTGGTGGATTGCTCAGACCAACATCCAGAATCTAGTTCTGTTTCAAACTTTTTCCTAAGGCTGCTTTTGCATTAGATTCATCGATTTCTCGTAACAAAACAAAATCTAGCACTTGCATATGCTACCCACCATGCCTCCACCACCTTCACTTCTTAACAACTAAACCCTAAAGTTTTTGAGTTTACCAACATCAAATATTCTTCTTCCCCATCTTTACTCTATTTTTTAAGTCTCTTCAAAATATAGGTTGACTGTTACCTTTGGCACAACGTCAACACACCCTAAATCTTTGCATTCTCACCATGCCTACTATTGTAAATATTTAATTACTTCTCTAGAGGCCCACACCACTACTGCTTAGAAGCCACAGAAAAAAATTATATTTGGAATTTAGAGGTAAAGTAAAAGAAACCGGAGAAAAAGTTGAAAAGAAAATTCAATGTAAAGTAAAGATGCAAAAACACTGTATTTTCCAAACTCTCTGGCAGTCCTTGAATTGGAGAGAGCTAACTTAAACACACCATCAACCAGAAACACATGCGGACGGAAGCAAATGATAGAAAGTGGGAAAATCTAGTGCTACCTACAGGTACATGTTCTTCAATTATCGACCCCAAAACAATCGAACAAACAAAAAAGAAAAGACTCTAGAATACAGATTAACATCTATGAATTATAAATTAAGGAGTTCTATATTTAACGCTAAAAGAAAACAGTGAATAAAAAAGAGGAAATAGTTACTACGGTTAATTAAGGATATGCTCCACTTGTTGTGGGAAGGTCAGACCAGGAAAGGGTTGGATTCCAGCACCCGAATTCGCTGCCAGAAACTGAAGATGACTCCAAAATGTTGGACAAAGAAGAGGAAGAAGCCATGTTGCCGAGAAACACTGGCGAATTATCACTGCCACAATAATTAACTGATGACGATGACCTGAGCTTGTGGTAAAGTTCTTGAACTCCACCACTTTGCTGTTCTGCAAGTACAAAACCGTTGCTTTGTTGCTGATTCTGATCTTGATTATTCCTCCAAAAGGAGCTGCATAGACCCAGTGAAGGAAGTTCTCCCACACCATCATAGCCTAGACTAGTTCTAGTACTATTCAACAACCCATTTGCGAGCAATGGCTCAGTGACCATGTGGGAGTGAGATCCCAGCGAGTTCCCTTCTCTCTTGACAGCAATTGACACGGGACTAGGGTTAGGGTTTTGATTTTGGTTTTGGGTAGCTCTCAGTAAAGCCATCAGTTGAGTATTTTGCGGTGAACCCCACAAGATTGGGGTTTGTGGAAGCTCTTGATCAAAGAGTCCCTGTGGCCTTCCAAGCTCTGATGCCACTGCTTTCATCTTTGTGGCTGCTTGCTTTGCCACCGAGTTGGACATGCCGGAGCTCTTGCTTTTCCTGCAGCCACCTCCGATGGGAACATTCCGGAGAGCACCACCTTTGGTCCAGTACCGGCGACATGTCTTGCAGAAGTGACGAGGCTGAGTGAGGTTGTAGTTGTTGTAGTAACAGAACTTTGTGTTTGATGAATCACAACGAGGGCACCTCAAATTTTGGTTCTCTGAGTTGGACGAAGTGGCGGTGTTAGTGGAAGTGGTGATAGTTGTTGTGCATGAAGGAGATGGAGAAGCAGAAGATGGCATGGGTGGTGTTAGTAGATGTCCTCCTCCTCCTCCTCCTCCTCCTCCTCCTCCTCCACCTCCTCCACCATTATTAATTGAGAATTTTCTTTCTCCTGCTATGAGGGTAGCAGTAGCAGCACCCAACAGTTCTTGGATCATCTTTATCTTTTAGATCTAGAACAATCCAAAAACACGGAAAAGCAAAAGGATGGGGTGGTGATGAGTGGTGAGTCTTTTTGCGTTAGTGGTGGAGAAAAGCAAAAGAAAGTAGGTTTGGTATATATGTGTGTGTATGCGGGAAATAGGGAGAGAGAATATTGTAGGATGTGGGTTGGGATAGAAGCATATGATGGAATTGAAATGAACTGAATTGGGTTGCTTGGTTGTTTTATGGTGCTAGCTAGGGACTGCTTCCTTGTCGGTTAGGTCCTTCTTGCTTCTTGCCAACGATTCTATAGAATGGGACTTCCATCATATTATTTATAACTATTTTTATAGACTCCATGTGGACAAACACAACCATCACTCATCACCTTCCATTTCCATCCATCTCACTAACGACAATTCTCTTCATGTTGGAATTTGTATTTCCAGACAACCTATATCATTATACGGAAAATTGTTATCTTGCTAAGTCTACACTTTCATTCATATTAAGTCTACATCAATTTATACTTTTTTTTTTCTTCAGGAAATTATTATTTTTTAATTTTTTTTATAACATGTATAATATATTTTTTAAAAAATTTAACATAGAGTACTAACGTAAAACTTTAATTATAATTATAAAACATACTTAAAATATTTATAATATATTTTTTGGTTGTTGATATAAGAAACTTGTCAAAAAATCTGTCCGAATTACTGTGCATTTATCGAAACATAATTTATCCTTTAGGTTTTTTATTTTTAAAAAGTAATTACATTAAGATTGCTCAGACACCCTACACAAATAACAAAGATTGCTCTCAACCTGAACCCCTTATCTCTCCAGGTTGACCTTGGTAGCAATCTTGTTTTCAATCCCCCTCCAAGAAGTGACATGAGCTGAAGAAAGAGTCTTAATTCTCTAGAAAAAGTTGAACATCCTCGAACAATCCTCTGTTTCCTCTCCCCTTAATAAACCGTAAGCAGACTTGATAGAAAACTATGCAGACTCACAACCTTTCCAAATCCATCTGTCCTTAGTCTTCAAGGCGAGGCTCTTACAGGATACCACTTCAAACAACTGGCATACCTGAGATTCTTCCCAAGAAAAAAACCCCATTCTCCAAGTTAAGTTCCACTAACAAACATTATTGAACCAAACTCCGCAGTCGCTTAACATTTTGTCAAACAAAGAAAACAACCTCGGGAATCTATTTTTCAAGACTTCAGATCCTACCAAGTCGTCTTCCCAAAACATAATATATCTCCCTTCCAACCTCCCAATTATAACAGTCTTCAAACTTCCCTCCCCAATCCTCTGACTTCCAAATCTCTCCACCATAAAGAGACTTTGTTGTTCCCGACCCTCTGATCTTTCAGACTTCTCCAACCCCCATACTTAGACTCAATAACCTCCCTTCACAACTCATCATTGTCTGAATTTAGACGCCAAATCCATTTTCCAACAAAACCATATTGAACTGCCTAACATTTATAATGCCAAGACCCCCACATCCCTGGACAAGCAAACCTTATCCCAAGCAATCTATGCAATCTTCCTCCCTTCAGATCTCAATCCCCACAAAAAATTCCTTTGCAGACTCACTATCTTCTTCAACATCCCAAATACTCCATATCACTGCAACTTGTAGACCTTTCCATACAAAATTCTACTTATGATTAACATGTATGAGATGAGATTGTTCAAAATGACACCTAAGATTGACATGTTGAACGAACATTATGCCTAACCAGCTCCAACATTTATTCCAGATACAATATGCTATTTTACATCCAAAAGATAAATGTTGGACAATTTCAACATGATCCTAGCAAAGAGGGTAGATTGTAGAGTTTAAAATAACCCCTCTTCTGACTAAATTAATCATAATGGAGACTTTACCCAAGAACACTATCCACGCAAGGGTTTGGGTACTAGGAAGTGACTTAATAGACCAAAAAGATTTAAAGAAATTGATATTTTCATTCTTTGCCACATTGTGTAGGATGTCATAGGTTGTCCTAACAGAAAATAATTCATTTTCTTATGCAACCCCACCCTTGTCTTCATAACATTAATGTGAAGTTATGTATTGTTTAAAATGTTGTACCGTTCATCTTCTTGTGCACATTCTCACTCAAACCTACATCTTTTCCACTGTAATCTGTACTATCACCCTGTGTCACACCATACACCAACCTCCACCATTAAACAACCTTGGTCAATTGAAATAAAGTACAACCAGGGAAAGGAGTGCATCAAACTGTGATTATCTACCCATTTTTCCTTCCAAAATCTAATTTTTTCACCAACGCCTATTTTCTAGTAAATTGAGTTATGAAACCATCTTGCATTTTCTCCCTCACCACACACTTTACCTAGATCCCTCTACCACCATGGTTGATACTAATTAACATGTATTCCACTAGGTTGATCATAATCTAGTTTATATTTAGACCTTAAAATGTCTCTTCACTTGCCTTTGTCATTCATCCCCAAATGCCATTTCCATTTCGCTAAGAGTGTGTTACTAAATTTAACTACGTCCTTGACTCCCAAGCCCCCTTCTTCCTTTGGCATACACAATTTTCCCAGCTAATCCATGTTATAGTTCTATTGTTCGTCACCCAACCCCATATAAAGTTTCTCTCTATATTTATGATTGTTTTACTATCAGAATTTGAGGCTTTAAAGAAAAGAAAAGTAAAAAAAGGGAGAAAAGTAAACACTAATAAGTTAAAGAGTTGTATAATTATGACTAGATAATTTTTTTTATAACTTATACCCATAGAATAATCTTTTGAATGATTGCAAAAAAATATCCTCAATTCTTATTGATTAAGACTAATCTATTTTAGGAAATTATAGATACTTTTTTCATCAGAAAAAAATGAAATAAATGGGAGTACTAGGAGTACTCCAATCCATGTACAAAATGAGCCAGGTATAGAGTTAAAGACACCAAAAAAACATATTATGACATCATCATCAACTAAGAAATATCATCCAAAAAAAAAATACAACATTATTTTCATCAAAGAATCTTAGTTTGGATAATATATGTTTACATTATGCTCAATTACTATCTTGAATAAGCTGATATTAAAGTCCTATATGTAATTCTATTAAGTAATACACCAAAAAACTTTTGTCCTGCATATGTCAACGACTATACCCTTAGTGATTCCTCGCATCCATGCAAAAAAGTAGACAATTAGTGAATTGACTTTAAGCATACAATCAAATTAATACACCAATCAGAATAAAAAAAGTTTGTCATGGAGAATTTATAGTTTATCCATACTCAAGCCTTAATTTGAACCACTATAAATATTTCTATCGGATCCACCACTACATCATTGAAATTCATTCTATTTTTAATTATAATTATAGACACTTAAAGGTAAGTATCTCTTCTCAACTTGTTTTTATATCCATAAAAAATAGTTTATATCTAAACCTTTAATTACTTGCTTGTAAGACTTTGGGTTCATCACAACTCAACCAAGTTTTTTACTATGTTGAGAGTATATTAGGTTAATAAAGATAAATTTAGTGATTACCTTTTTAAAGTTCTTTGCATATAGAAAAAAGACAAAGTAAGGGATTAACCTTTTTTAGTAATCCATTACGTTTATTTTTTTAGTAACATGTGAATTGGTAATCTAAATGTATTTAATATTAAGAGATAAAAATATGTTTGTCTCTTCATAGTTTACTACTAATAAGAGAAATATAAAAATTGTTCGGACATCTTATGATATCTTTTGGACTAATACTTAATCGAATTTAAGCAAATAGTAAGAGAGAGACAGAGAAAGAACTTTTGAATAACAGTATCCACAACCCTTCAAATTTTAAGGTAGAATAATTTCTTTTCTTGTTCCTTAAACTTCATGATTACTCTTATCTTAGGTTTTGAATCACATTTAGAATACATATATTAAAGCCTTGATCATTACACTTATTATGTCATACGTGTGATCTTGCAGAACCAATCATGTAAGAAGAAGAAATCATTTTGCCTGTCCCACTTAGGAGTAATTAATGCCGATAAAGGCTTATCATTATTTACTAAGGATCCCAATAGTGTTATTAATTATTTTCCCTCTCTATATGCATGCTCATAACAGCATTTAATAGATTTTAATTCGTCATTTTTTTCTCCTTACAGATTTTAACTCATCCTTATCTTAATTTGGTCTTAAATTATATATGCTATATATACATACTACTGTAAATTTCTTCTCCTGATTAGGAATACATGTATAAGATCTTTTAGCTTCTGATATGTTGGAGTCTTTTGCTTCCAAATGCTAAGATTATATCTGTAATCAATCATGCATAATCAACAGTCAAACTTAGTATAAAGCTGCAATAATGAAGGTTTTCTTAAATAATAATCCTCGTTATAGTGAGGGATAATGAATTCCGCAGGTAAAGATGCTCCTTGTTCTAAAAAACATCATTGCAAGTTCAAAGAGACTAGAGTAGGGGCAATCACGTGGAAGTACGTGTAAAGCTGATTGTCCCTACTGCTCCCAACTTCAAAATATACTGTCACTGCACATCCCAATCAATTTAACCCTCCATCTCTTAACAATATATTTTTATAATTTTTTATAATATTACTCATTTTATTTCGTATTGTTTCTTCTTCCTATCACACTCGTTTGTTATAAAATGTATTATACATTTTTGTTACACTTGTTACGAAGAAGAAAAAATGTTATGGACATGGGAACATATGGTCTTTTTTAATCCAACAAGAGAGACACATAATGAGTCTCAAAATATATGTTTATAAGCTTGGCATGTTAACTAGCATGATAAATAAATACAAGAAAAGTATTAAAGGTATTTCATTAGAAAAAAAACTGATTTAAAATCTTCAATTTGATATGGTAATGGAAGTGGCATATATATGAAATAGCACTCTTGATTCAATAAATTAAAAAAATATATATATTATTTTTAGTATTTAATTTAGTCAATTATATGGAATAAAACATTATCCAAAACCTGACATGAGGGATAAGAAAATATACTTATATAGTGTACTTAATTTTTAGGGAAAGAAAAAAAAAATCAATTATTAGAAGTAAAAGTAAATTTTAGAGACATTTATAAACCAAAAATTGATTTAAAATAATAAAGTACCATATTTATATACAATTGTGAAGGTAGGTAGGGGATCAATGATTATGTGCTTCCTTGTTAATTCCTATGCTAATTCTCCGGTCCACTTTACCTAACTTAACCCATAATAGTATCTAGTTTTCTGGTTACATATTTTATATTCACATGGTTTTTTTTATGCAAAAGTTTTCTCATTTAATTTGAAAAAAACATTAATTAAATGCACAATTTTATAATTTAAAAAATATATTTGATAAATACGAATTTTGTGTAAATCAAATTCGTGTATCGTATGTTAAAAATATTGTATTTTAAAATACAATCTTAATTAATATATATGAGGAACTTTGTACAAGTAGAATATTATTTTTGAAAAATTTGTGTAACTGAATTTGTCATTTATAACTTTAATTATATCAGGATGTAATGAAACTGTATTTAACATGAACAACTTTAGTTTAGTATTTATCTTTTGAAAAAAAGCTTACTTTTTAAAATAATAAAATAATTTTAAAAAATTTAGTTATGTTAATTTAATTTTAAAAAATATAAAAAAATTAATAATGATGATAAACTCTTAGATCTGATACACTAAAAATAAACTTTACACATAATTTGTATTGACCATTTTTTCTTAAATTACAAAAATTGTACATTGTAATAGACATTTCTTTTAAATTAAATTCAAATCTTTGAATACGATTTGGAATTAAAAATTATTTGCCCATTTGCAAAAATACAACATAAAATGAAATGAAAATTTTAATTAAAAAAAGTTTAAATTTAATTATATTTCATAATTAGTAAATGCTTTATTTATTAATAACACTACAAGAAAATCATGAAATAGAAACCAATTTTTAGAGACCAAAATAATTAGTTGTAATAGTAACTAAATTAGAGATCACTTTAGAAACTAAAAAAAGTTTTGATTTTTAAATTAATTTAAATAGTTTATATATTGGTATCTAATAAACAACTAAAGTTTTTTTACCAAATTTAGAAACTAAATAATTGGTAGTTAAAATCTTGGTTGTTAATTAAATACCAATTTAGAAACTATTTAACAATAATAAAATTAATTTAGAGATCAATTTTCTTTTAGTTTCTAAAATGGACTCTAATTTAGTTACTATTACAACTAATTATTTTGATATCTAAAAATTGATTTTTATTTATTTTTTTAGTGTAATTTTTAAATGATTTATTGAAAATACTAACAACTCGTACCCAAAGTTCAATAAATTATTTTTTCTAATGTTTCATTAGCATTAGCATTATGATACTCTCTTTTTTTTTTGTCAATGATAAATTGTCCGTTTTGATTAATATTCTCTTGATTATAAGAAAAAGAGAAAAGCTGTTGCCAAAAGGGCTTTGGAAGAGTTGAACACATAACCATTTTTCTTACACAGGTTCATGTCAGAATCACAAAAACATGGAAATTAATTGGGTCAACCCGACACTTAAATGCATCATGCAAAAGTTTGATTTTGATGTGTAATTAACAAGTTCCGCCCCCCCTCTTTTTGTACACAAAGAAATGTGTAGAATTTTGTTTAAAGTGAAGAAACTATCAAAATGAGTATATTTAACTTTTCTCAATATTATGTGTATAGTCAACTTTTACCAACACAGTTACAAAAGATTCAATTCTCCATGCTATTTAATTTAATTAAAAAAAAGTTAGTGACAATCATCAATCTCATTTAAAAGTATTTTTTTCTTAAATTATCTTTCATTAGAAATTAATATCAAGAATAAACAAGAATTTAAAACAAAACTTCAATTATACTAATATTTATACTTTAAAGACTATAACTAAATTTTCCTTTATATTTAAGACTAATATAATTTTTTTATCCACGTGCATATATGAATAAATGTTAAAGAATAAAAAAATTAAATAATAAAAAATTAGTTATTATATTAAAATATAAAAATGTTTAATGTATAAAATATAATCAAATAAAATCTGTTCGAAATATTCTTAAAGTCTACTAAACTAACTCTGATCCTATAAAAAATAATCTTTAATGGAATATAATATATAAAATTATAATAAATTTTATTAAAAATATAATAAAAAAATTATTAGAATACTAATAATCCATTCTAAATATTAAATATATTTTTAAAATAGGATAGATTTAATCGAGTTTAATAATAATAATAATTATTCTAGATTGGACTTTTATTTAGTCTGATCAACTATTTTATTTTATTTTTATTGTAATGATTGAGACACGAAAGAAGCTTTAATTAATCCTTACACAAACAATTTTTTTTATTATATTATGATTTTTATTATATTTATTATTATTATTATTATTAATATTATTCATAATATAACTATTATTAATATTATTAATATTTAATATAATTAATAAATTTATTTATATTTAACACAATAATATTTTCTAATTATATTTTTCAATTTTTTTTTAAAATACAAATAATTATGAATATTATATATTAAAAAAATTTAATTAATATAAATCTAAATAAAATATATCATAATTTATTATTCAAATATTTTTTAATAATAAGAATAAATTTGTAAATCTATATTTTATATATTTAAAATAATTTCTAAATTCTTTACCAACTATCACATCACTCACAAATTATGTTTTTTAATTAAATTTTAAATACATACAGATTCGTACGTAACATTTTTTGTTATTTTTTAATTTAATTTGAAATAAGTTACATACGGATTATATCCGTATGTAACCATTTCTTTTAATTAAATTTTTAATACATTACATATGAATATAATTCGTATGTAACACTTTTTATTACTTTTTTAATTAAATTTTGAAATAAGTATTTTTTAATTAAATTTTTAAATACCTTACATACGGATATAATCCGTATGTAATAATTTCTATTTTTTGAATTAAATTTTAAATATCTTACATACGGATTATATCCGTGTGTAATTATTCCCGCTTCATGGCGCCAAAGTTATACGGATTATAGTCGTATGTAATTACCTTTGGTTTACATATGGAAAAATTTGTACCTAATGTCTATTTACATACAGATTCTATTTACATACTGAATAGAATCCGTATGTAAATATTCGTATGTAACGTTCACTTTATATACAGATTTTTATCCGTATGTTAATTCCAATTTTTCTTGTAGTGTAGATCACACAAAAATATTCACGATAGCGTAGTTGAAAGTTTGGTCATGGGTAACATCAAATGTACGCTTAACATGTTTTTCTTACTTTGATTGGTGCTTGGAACCATTGGTTTGTGCGAGATCTATTAAAAACAATAATGGTTAGAAATGCGAGGATCATAAGAGTTGGGTGAGTATAAAAGATTAGAGTTAAGGTAGGAAAGAGTAGGTTTCCTTAAGGTTAGAGGTCAGTTACATGTCTAGGTACGTTCTTGTCTCTTGTATAAAGGTTGAGGTATCCTTGAAATACTTCAATTTTATACATTCTTTTTTTGTCGATAAAAAATATTAAATTGAACTTTATATCACAATTTACATTATATTATAAATTAAAATAGAATTTATATGTAAAAAAATTATTTACTATAAATTTTAGTTATAAAAAATAAAAGTATATTACCTGTATTCTACAAGTTAAATTACTAGTTAATGATATATAAAAATTATAAAATTACTGGCCTGTGCCTTAATGAAAAAAAAGGTTGTTAAAGATAGAAAATAAATATCACGTGGAGCACAGATAATTTTTGAGTCTCGATCTGATATGACATGAATTGGACAAAAACATGCTCTAATTAGAAATTGTATAAGTTGGAAAAGAAAGACTCGGGTCGTAATGACCAGAAAGTTGTGCTCACCAATATACAAAAAATTTATGCATGCATGCATTTTGACCCGAAAGCATTTTACAAAGGCGATGATAAAAGACAAGAATAATTTTGTTAGAGGTAGAAAGTGGTAAAAAAGCTTATGGAAAAAGAGGGTCTGTATGTTTCGGATTTTCTGAACCATTTGTCAATTAAGATCTTGATTGATTGAGTAAGGGTGTAGATAATAATGACTTAAGTTGCAAGATACCATAACTGTCAAAGAAACCAATTAATTGGTGAAATCTCAACAAAGTCTTTGTTTTTAAAATATTTTTCTCTGATATTGTCTCTCCACTCTTGTTATAAAATCTAATGGAATTGGTGGAGCACCAGCAATTATTACTGTAGAAGCATTTATCCCCTCCACATTATAAAAAACCAGAAACAGAATCTATCGACCAATATTGTTTTGAATATTTAACCAAAAGAAAACTAATGTTCTCTTCACACTTTGTCCAACTTGGCAAAAGGAAAATTGAAGTTTATAACATGTTCATTTACGTCACGTATAAAAATGTCAACCAAAACCGTTGACTGGTACTAACAAATGAAAATTAAAAAACGAGAATCATGCTCACATGAAGAATCAAGGAAATTATTAATGGAAAATAGTAGTCAAAATATATACAATTGTATATGTTTTTACTGTGAATGCACTGTTTTTCTTTTGTGGTGTTTATCAAAATATAATAAAATCTTCAAACTGGTCGACTAAGTGATGAGATATTAACAAAAATATTTTTTCATGTTCAAGGTAGTAAAAATATAAATAAATAAATAAGTATGAAATTATATAATACTTACTTAAAAAAATGATACTATTTATTACAAAATAGAAGAGAGATGAATAAAAGATAAGGAAGATAAAATATATGAGAATGAATATCTCATTTTTCTTGTTATTGAAATCAAAACAAATGGTCTGAATATATACCAGTAGTACACTCTCATTCTAGGTTTAACTAAAGAGGAAAATAATCAATAATTAAATATTAGAATCATAATACACAAAGACAAAATAAAAGTTATTCACAACTATAAAAATAAACAACTACAAAAAGAAACAACTGATAATTAGATAATTAAAAAAAAACACCCAATTATTCTCTTCTATAGAAAGAAACAACTGATAATTAGAAAAGACATGCAATTAATAATAGGATACTTTTATAACTGTGATATCCGTATCCTTTAATACTATTTATAAACATTTGAATTTAGATAGATATTTAATATAATGACTACTTTTTCATAACCGTTATCGTGTGACCTATCTTTTAGACACTTGACTCTATAAGTCTATCTAATAATAAATATCTAATAACTATATTTTAGATATTGATAATACAATACATTTTATATATATATAAAAGTAGAAGTAGAGAAATTAATTAAAAAAGTGGAAGGGAAAGGGAAAGAGAGAGAAAGAGGGAATATGAATTATTTGTTATAGGATGTGATGGATGTAGAAAGAAAAAAATAGTAATAGTGTGAGGAATGAACCCGCGTGGCTTCCGGAGAGGGAGGATTGAGAGATGAGAGAATGAAGTGGGTTTTGGCTTTTAGTTGTTTTTGTGTTTGGTTTGCTTGTTGCTACATTCATGCATGCACAAACATTATATTACATGCTATGCTGTAGGAATTGGGATTAGAGAGAGCGAAAAAGAAAGATAGAAAGAGACACTGACTCAGTGTTTTTGCTGATATGTTGAGTTGGAGTGCAAAATTAACTTTATTCTTTTCCTTTCCTAAACAATCAAAAGTTGGCATGCACTTGGCCGGGCAGACCGGAAACGACGCCAGCTTTGGCTAAAGACGACAGCTTGGGCAACGCGGGCAGTGCGCGCGGGCACCCCAATGCATACTCTTTACATGTCTATTTCTATTGTCGCCGTCAAGGACCATATTCCTCTTCTTCTCCTCTCTCTTTCATTTTCTTCTGCTTTCATAAACAAAATCAATTATTCACTCATCATAATATTATTGATGTCATGAAAATAATTCATTTATTCATCCTGTAATTACCTTATTATACAATAACAATTGGAACAAAAAAGATGGTATGTGAGAAGATGGAAGGAAATGCATATGGGTTGGTATGGGATAAAAATGAAATAAAGCCACATTCCTACATACATGGGTGGTGGGCCCCTACTCATGTCTCATGTTTCTTCTTATCCAACACTACAGCTTTCTCATGCCTCCTCTCATTTCGCCTTTATCTCATTTTTCCAACTTTTTCTCATACCCCCTTCCTTCTCCTTTTTTATTTTCATAGGATGATAGATACAAATTTAATCCCTAAGTGGTGGTGGTGAGTGATAATCTCTCACTCTCCAATATAAGATTGCATGTGGTTAACTTTTAATTAATGATGTTGATTACCTATAGAAGTTCCAATACATAGAAGCATCATCACTATCATACCTATCGATCTATGTGTATATAGCACATGCAATAGAGAAGCGATTTTAGCTTAAACATTACATGTCTTGTTTCTAGACCCAAGGCCATGGAAGGTATAGCAAAGCAAAGCAAAAATGTGTAGAAAATATATAATGATATGACAGAGATGAAGAGAAGAGGGGTCAATAAATGGTTGTTAGTTGTAGAATTTGTTGGCCATGTTGGACTGTCCCTACCTTAAAAGCACCAAAATACGCTTACATTACATTCATAAACTCAAAGAAATTGATTAAGTAGTTAGGTGTAGAGCTGACAAAAGTTATTGTTGGGAAGATTCCTTGAGTAGGAAAATAGTAAAATTCCATAGCCCTCATGTGTCATGTGTCGGACCCCTAAGCTTTCTAATTGGACTTGGGAGAGACCTATACAACCAATTTCTTACAATATCAAATTCCAACTAACAAACCCATTTTCAGTTACTATGTTCGTCTTCATCCTTCCGGGGCTCTATTTATAAACGTGCATGGTCAATTTTACACAATATTTTATACATATAATGATTGTTATTGTTAGAAAAAATCAGAAATAATTCTCTCTCTTTGGTGCAATACAAAATCGGCACTTGCGGAAACAAGAAACAGATAATAGAAAATAGAGCAAATAAAATAATGATACATAATTTTTAATGTGGAAAAACTTCCTCAGTTTGATAAATAAAAATCCACATGACCTAGTTAAGAAGATGTTTTCACTATGAAAGTAAGATTACAATATTTTTCACTCTATGAGGATAACACTTAATCTCATATAACAAAGATGGAATACAAAGTTTCTCTAGCCTTTTACTAGGATTTCTAATCTCACACTATGGTGAATATCAACTCTCTCTTTTACTCTTTATGTTGCTCTTCTCACTTGCTTGTTATTTCTCTTCCTCAAAAGTTCCTTTTATATAGAGAATGAGAGGAAGACTTCTTCATCAAGAGATAGTGAAAAATAAATACTCATTACATTTTTAAAAGAGAGTTATAATTCCAAGACTTTTGGAATGACCATCATTAAATATATTTAATGGATCATTTATCAATATTCATTTCCAATAGAATAAGAAGAGATTTCCAACCGTTATTTTTTCTTATATGCATAATTTCTTGAAATTTATTTAATATCTAATCATATCTAATAAATAATATCATGTTAGTGAAATTAATTAATATATTTACACCATATAAATTAGGAATGATAAAAAAAATTAGTATAATAAAATTTATTTTGATATTGATGAAGGATACATCAATGATAATATGTAACCGTCTTTTTCAACTGGATACGAGCACAATGATAAGTAATATATATATATATATATATATATATATATATATATATATATATATTTTTTTTTTTTTACTATTTTTATAACTTTTTTTTTTTTTTTTATTTATATATATATATTTTTTTTTTTTTTTTTTTTTTTGAACAAAAATGTGTGTTTTAT
>Ga0123342_1004223_pt1 | contig 22179 bp, 7 predicted proteins | sample Turbeawhitnodule_FD_89960 | JGI IMG/M metagenome (GOLD analysis project Ga0123342, IMG submission 89960) | Root nodule microbial communities of legume samples collected from Mexico - Turtle bean Mexico white nodule | ecosystem: Host-associated > Plants > Roots > Nodule | place: Mexico: Nepantla... | reverse complement strand
GCAAAGATGGTGATCATGGTGGTTCATCAAGTGCTACAACTGCTGATTTTGATGAAGAAGATCAAGCTGCTGATATGGATATTCACAATGAAGATCATCCTGCAACTACCTTTGAAGCTGGAATAAGTGCAGGATATCAAGGAGATGAGATGCCTTCTATGTCTTCTTTTGAAAGATACATGGTGAATTGGCTTGATGGCTTTGCTGATAATCAAAGAAATCTCCATGATCTTTGTCTGGCTAATTTCTAGAGCATTGACAACAGATTCCAAAGCATGGATACTCGATTTATGACCCTAGATGAACAGATTGAAGTTGTTCAGAACCAAATCTTTGAACTTCAGTATGGCAAGGATGATTGAAGGAAAAACATCTGGTTGAATGCTCGAAACAACTGATTGTTTTTGCCCTGTATCAGTTTAAGTGCTTTTGCTTTTTAATTCTGTTTTAACTGGAACAATTTATGGTTTATCTCTTCTTATAGTCTATTTATGAAGACAAATAGGGGAAGATTTTTATCCTGTGTTGTTTCTATTTCTCTACAAACTCTTTTTTGGTTTAAGTAATTCTGTTTTGATGCTTTGCTCTTGATAATACTGTTATTTTTTGCTAACATAAGTTTTGTGTTACTGCTCTAACCTACTGCCATAGTTTTTGTACAACTTAAAATTTGTTTTGCAGGAACTGCTTCAGATTCAATCATGTCCAACACAAGCAACCAAGGATTTGTCTTCTTCCAATAGGGAAGATGGTTGAATCAAGTGTGTTCAAGCTTTGAAGAATCCAAATCCTTTGTGTTTGATAAAAGGCTGGAGGTGCTTGTTGTTGCTGGTGTGCTTTAGAATAGGATATGGGGTAGATTATATTTGTAATCCACTCTTTGTTGAATCTAAAGCTTAAGTGTTTTCAAATCTTTTAAGTTTAAAGTGTTTTTCAAACTAAGTGGAAAAAAAAACCTGTTGTTTTGTTGAAACAACCGATTGTTTTATACTTAGGTGTTTTTGAAAACTGTTTTGGATGGTTGACTTGCTGTCAAACCCAACCAACCGATTGATTCGCTATTTCAACCGATTGTTTGTTTAGAATCCTAACAGAAACAGTTTTGGTTGTTAAAAGAACTTTAATTGATTTCATAACTGAATACGCTCCTGCTTTAAATGTTTTGACCAAGATTTGAATACTGTAAATAGTTTGTTAATGTTTTATAACTAACAACAAGAAAGAAAAATAGATTTGAGTTTTTCAAAGAGATTTTTTGAAGCTTTTGAGTTTGAACTTTGAGCTTTGATTATTCAAGAGAGAAGTGGAATAGGATTACTCTGTATTGATTTCAGTTGATTTTGTAACAGTGTAATTCGTTCTATGATTTTGTGTACATTCTGGTGTTGTAAAGCCAAGAAGGGTTGTGTGCTCTTGAGGTTGTCAAGATCAACATTCTTGGTGATGTATGTGCTGAGCCAAAGGAAGTGTGTGTTTTGAGGGGATCAAGGTCACTTCTTTGGTGGTGTGTGTATGTAATCTGGATTTGATTACCTAGTGGATTCCCCAGTGGTTTCTGGGAAACTGGAAGTAGCTCTTGGATTAAGAATGAACTAGTATAAACTTTTTGTGCATTTCTCTCTTCCTTAAACTCTTTAATTTCAGTTGCTATTATTTTACTGGTATAAACAACCGATTGTTTCTGCGAAACAACCGATTGTTTTTCTGTTTCTTTCCTGTTTTGAGCTTTGTTCTTGGTAAACTGAATTCCTAAATCTGGTTTCTTGCAAAGAATTTCATTCTATCCTAAAAATTTTGTGAAAACCCCCTTTAAACCATTCACCCCCCTCTAGTTTAAAGCTATACATTCTAACACATAGATCGTGGGATTCCTATGTCACCATTTGAAAGGGTGATGATCAACCGCTTGGACAACATGGCCAGTGATCAAAGGAACCACTATGAGTTTTGTGTTGTTAGGTTCCAACATCTTCATGACCAAATTGAAGTTGTGCATACCAAACTCTTAGAGTTCAAGTATAGCAAGGATGAGTTAGTGTTTAAAGTATCAATTTATGTTACTTTTTATGATGCTGAACTATTTATTTTCATTTTATTTCTTTTGCTTCTTTTTTTGTTCTATGTTTATGTATCCATTCATTCTCTTAGTCTATTTGTGAAGACAACTACGGGGAGAAATTAGTGTTTTCTTGGTTGTAATTTTGGCTAAACTATGGCGTTTAATTCTAATTAAAATTGTTGTTGCCATACTTCGATACACCACTTTTACTGCTGCACAAACACTGATGTTGCCACTGTTTTGGACTGGGTTTTTTTTCTACTTAAGGGTTATGGAGAAACTGGTTTTGTGTAACTTGTGAAACTTTTAAATCCTGTTGATATACTTGCTTTATATGTGTACAAATTTTGTCTTGCAGGACCTCTCAAGTTCAAAAACTACAACACAAACAAACCAGGGATTTGTCTTCATCAAATAGGGGGAGATTGTTGAACAATATGCTTTGATGTCTCCAAATCTATGTGGAAAGCTTGAAGACCCTGTTGATGTGTGTGTGTTGTCTAGTAGTTTTTAACTTATTAATTCACTTCTGGAAATGATCCAAGCTCATTATCTTTATCTCTTTTGAAAGAAGTGTTTTCTTAAAAGTTTAGAAATTTATATTCAGTTGTTTTTCAAACCAACCAGATGAAAAAGTTGTTAATCAAGGGTTTAAGGCTAAGGCAAGTTTTTCAACCTATTGAATTGTCAAAACAAACGGTTGTTTGACACTTAGTGATTTTCAAAATGATTTAGAAAAACTATGCTTATTTTGTCTTTGCTGTCAAACAGAAACAATCGGTTATTTTGATAAAATAACTGGTTGTTTTTATGAAAACCTTAACATGAATTTTTTTCAATTGATTGTTTCGGAAAACAACCTATTGTTTTCATAACAAAATTTTGTTAAGTGGTTTGAACTGGTTTTAAATGATTCCAACTACTTCTGGTTTTTTATCTAACAACTTTGACCACTTGATTGAGTCTATATAAAGGTTGTTTGATATTCTTTTTTGAAAACTAAGATAGATCACTTAAAATGTTTTTCAAGAATTCAAGAGTTTTGGATCATCTCAAGTGTGTGAAATAGGATTGGGTTTTGTATACTTCTGAACTATAGTTTTGTAATACCCAAGTGTATTTTATTCTCTTCTCCTTGAACATTGTATATTTGTGTGTTCTGGTATAAGGCAGTTTCATAAAAGTGTTTCTAGAAACTGTGGTGTTGTCCAGGAGTGGTGTGTGTTCTTGAGGGGTTCAAGATCATCACTCTTGGTGTGCATTTTGTAATTTAGGGTTGATTACACAGTGAATTCTCAGTGGTTAGCTGAGGGCTGGATGTAGCTCTTGGTTAAGAGTGAACCAGTATAAACCTCTTGTGTGATTCTCTCTATTTCTACCCTTATAAATTATTTTAGCTTGCTTTCATATTATGCTAGTATAAACAATTGGTTGTTTCATGAAAACAACAGGTTGATCTTCTATAAATAACCTTAACATAGAAATTTTATTGAGTTGAACAGAAAATCAATGGTTGATTTTTCAAAACTTTTCACTCTACTTCCAAACTTTACGAAAAATTTGTGAAAACTATTCACCTCCTGTTGTTTTGGCCACTAATTCTAACAGAAAAACCTTAGATTAGAAGGACTATTTTACTAATTCTGTTTTAGTCAAACTGTCATTTCTCTATGACTTTGAGTAGTGAATATCTTCCCTTAAACAAAATATGATCCCTTAAGCAATGAGTTTCTAAAGTAACAATAAGTGGTATAGCTACAATCTCTCTTAAATCACCAACACACACCTCAAGCAAGGTACATGAATATCAACATTGTTTTTCATTCCAATTGAGGCAAAGCTTAACCTCTTTCCATTAAAATAATTTTCTCAATAATGTAACTCAAAACAAACATGTTTGTTTTTATTTAAATAGATTCGAATACTCTAGCTTTATAATGATACTGTGTCGAAGATGGGGACACGGAGTGGATGCAAGTTAATATATTTTATTACATTTAGCGTAGGTCTAGGCGACACTAATATTTTTTCCTAGGTAGTGTCCATAATTTACCCACATTTGCTTTCACACGTAGTGTCCCCAATGATGACGCTAAGTTTAATTATTGTTGGTGATCCCACATCGATTAGAGATTAGGACATTTCATAGTATATAAGTGGGTGCAAACCTCACCTTATAAGCTGATTTTATAAGGTTCAGTTAGGCTTAAAGTTCACTTCTTAATATGGTATCAAAGTCATTTCAAGTCTATCCTAGCAATTGTTTGTTGGGCTTATCAGGCCACCTGTTATCGGTCTGTTATCAATCCACCCATAATATATAGTCTCACACACAAGCTGGTAGTCTCGGCATGAGGGGGTGTGTTGTAGATCCTACATCGACTAGAGATCAGGACATTTCATAGTATATAAGTGGGTGCAAACCTCACCTTATGAGTCGGTTTTATGAGGTTGAGTTAGGCTTAAAGTCCACTCCTTAATAATTATTTAATTTTATATCCATTTTAGTGTCCCCCAACCTACGCTATAGTTAAATAAAATATTTTTCTTTATGTGGGCTTAGCCAACACTACCTTGTAAATTTGTGTCCCATTGGAGGTCGTCTCTAATGCATAGCCTCCAAAAGATTAGCTTCCATTTCTATTGGAATGCTAAGCCCACACTAGCCCCGTGTAGCGTCTCTCTTTTGCTCTTTGCATCACTTTTTTGGGACTCTAGCATCATTATTTCTTGTAGTGTTAAAACTATATCAACAATAATTTAATTATCATGCATCTAACTTAGGATTTAATTAAATAGAATTCCATTCTCCAAGTCAACTAATTCTTTTCACATTTTCTAATAAACTCAAGTTATATAAATAAGGTTATATTCTTTCACTTTAAAACTCCTTACTATCAAGGAAATCACTCTGAATATATATGGGTTAGAGATGCCCCCAACATGTTCTTAGAAAGTCTAATTAGAAAATATAACTACATACCTGTATTAATATAAATTTATCTTTTATGACTAGATCACACATGCAATAACAAAACCGCACGAGCAATAAATCGAAACAAAGAATTCAAGATTTGTGAAAAATAATGAAAACTTAGATCAAAATTTTATCTACTTCTTTCTAAATCATGTGTTCTAAAAGGGAAAAAAAATCTAAAAGAACATAGAGAGAAATAACAAGTTTAAATATATTAAAGAGATGGTTATTTTTTAAAAATGAATGAATGAATTATTTTATTTTTTTTAAACTTAAAACTTAAAGTAAATAAATATTTATTCTTCACTAATTTTAAACTCTCATTTATGCTCATAAAAACAGGTCTCATAGAAAGACTCGTAAGATTGAAAGAATAACTCTTTAAGGTATTTTAATACATCGTAAGTATTCAAATACTGGTCATATGTTTTAAAAGGATTTTGAAAATCAAGTGTTGGGGAATTACTCGTGCTAATGCTTATATAAACTAATATTCTACCCAAAATAGTACAACCAAAGGACATTTAAAGTTAATTAAAGATAAAGAAATTACAATTCAAAAGAAGAAATATAATCCAACAATAATTAGGAAAAAAATTATCAAGCCTAATGCACCCTTTTTCCATCTAATCAGATTTTATTCTTTCTACAATTCTTTTTATGATGGCAACCTTCAATATTTTTTCATATTTGGTAATTACCAGGATCAAAGTTCACTTCCTTGAATGCTAAGGTAGTTGAATAGGGTGTGTACTACCAGTTAGCCGAATGGCCGGATAGTCGACGGTCTCCCGATTTACTTAAATCCAAACAAGATCTTAAAATATCATTTAATCAGTATTAAGTCAGTTTATCTAAAAAACATGATTAAGGCGTAATTGGAGTTCCCTTTTGGGCCTTACAAGCAGACTCATGATATCAAGGATCCAACCAAAAGGTATAAAAAGCAGAGACAACCAAGCACCACATGTAACTTCTCAACTCTCACACCTGTAGATTCTACACGGACTAACTTGAGCATCAGAGTATCTTTGCAGGTTCCCCCCATGCATTCGACAGAAGTGAAAGGATTGAAAGATTCCTGAATCTGGAAGCTGAGAAGACCGGAAGCAAAAGATAAAGAAGTCACTTCAGGAGGAATTCAACCTTGTAAGAACATTTTGGCGCCCACAATGGAGCCAGAAAGAAACCTTTTCAAGTATCCACATGGTAACAATGATGAACATGACGAGCAATGATATGCATGCACCGCGAGGAACAAAGACCAACCAACCTAACCCAATGGTGATGATAATGTAGATGAGGAGGGAGCTGGAAATGCTAAGGAAAAAAAGTGAGGAAGAAATTCAGGGTATGAAGAGGAAAATCGAGGAAGAGATTCAAGGCCTAAAGAAGGAGAATGCCCGCATGAATTTAATGAGACTCCAAAAATTCAAATGACCTTAAAAGGGCACCTCCCCCGACAAAGACCACACAACACGTTGTGCAGAGAACTGAAGAGGTCGGGACTTCTCACCAAGAAAATACTCGGTAAATATTGATAAGCACCCTAGGAACAAACTCCCGACGAAGCCCATTCGTGGAAGCCATCATGGAGGTACTCTTGTCGAAGAATCCAACATTGGACAAGTGATGACTTTTTACGATAAGTGCACCGCGTTGTTAGAAATAATAATTTGTCTCAAAGGACGGATATCGATCCCATAAGAAACAATTGACTATTTAAGTACAATATTCGCTAAATATAAACAGAACAATAAAAAGTTGGTTTGAAGATTATTATAATGGCAAGAATTAACAAGAAAACAAATCAAAGAGTAATTGCTTCAATTGGAAAAATAGGGATTGGGTTTCATCTGTCTCACTCTTATGTATTTTGATTAGCATGTTAACATTATGTTCTTTGATTAAAATTGAAGCCCGCATAAAAGTCATTTATATTGATTTTTCGCATATAAAATTCTTAAGAATGTTCCCTAAATATCGATCTCTCGCATATTTATAAGAACAACTTAGGATCAAGCTCAAACGTTAATAGCAATTAACATTTCAAGTTTATTCCTAGCACTCAAATATGATAAGTATTGTTGTTTAGTTCAGAACCCTAAAAATACTTCCTAATCAGATTTAAGACCCTCAAACATGTCACAAATATTTAAAAGCAAAACAACAATACCAATAATCAATCAAGAATAGAATATTATATCATAGTTAAATATCACCTCAATACATAAGAGTTTGAACATATTACTCCCAATCCCAAAGGATTGAATTAGCCACACATACTTCTACCACATTCCATTCTCCCAATTGGTTACAATTCATTCAATGGTGTTTTCTTCTCAATCTGACACACTAGGGTTGTGCATATAGCCCCCTATTTAACCTAATTTGCTAGGAATAGGTGACTTCCTATATTGCGCTTTGGGCTTGTTCATAAAAACATAAAATTAGCCTAATTAATTTGACGCATTCTCACTGCTGAGTTGGACTTTTTTTCTCTCTTTTGTGTGTTATGGACCTTCTAGCTTTCTCCTTTTAGCATATATCATCCTTCTTTAGTCTAAATCTCCATTCTTCCCTAGAAACCTGCAATTAATACCAAATTTGAGAATAAAATGATCTTATTCAATTAAAGATAATAAAAAATGTAAAAAGGTATAAATTCATAAATTAGGAATTATTTTATATATAAATTAGCAATTAATATTCACAAGTACCTATATTTTAATATAAAATACTATGGAAATTAGGCACTTATCAACAAGTACGATGGTACCACCGACCCGAATGAGCACGTGGACGCTTACATAACTCAAGTCAGCTTGTATATCGTATACAATGCACAATGCACTGTTATGTCGGGTGTTCCTACCTCACTCAAAGGAGTTGCGTTAAGCTGGTTTACACAGCTACTCGCACATTCCATCGACTATTTTGACACTTTAGTTGCTACGCTTAGAGCACAGTTCGCTACAAGTCGTCCACACCATCTCACATCCTTTGCCTTGGTGAATATTCAGCAAGAGAAGGAGGAATTCGTGCATGCCTTCGTGGAAAGAATCATCAAAGTTGTGTTGAACATCTGCAATCTGAGCCCCGAGGTGGTCATGCATCAAATGGTGATTGCCCTTAAACCTAACCCTTTTTTGCATAGTCTATGCGATAAGTCGGTCGTGAACTTAGCTGAGTTGCGGAAGAGAGACGCCAAGTTCATGTATTGGAGGAGCTGAAAGAATTTTGTGCCAAAACTCGGGCACCTAAAGAGGCCTAGAAGAGGTTTGACAAGGGTAGACCCATGTAGTCTGGAAGGCCGAGGGAATTTCCACATCCACAACATTTTACACATTACACACCACTAACGGCTAACAGGTCAAGAGTTATGGAGGAAGGACGAACATAGCCTCAACGTCAACCTCATGTCAGCACCTCAAAGGACGAACATAGCCCCAAATGCGGATCAAACGAAGTATTGTCGCTATCATCGCAATTTCAACCACACAATGAAGGATATTTGGCCCTTTCAAGATAAAATCAAAGAGTTGATTAAGGTCGATCACCTTCGCGTTATGTGCAAGGTAATCGTGAAAACGATAAGAGGCTGAGAACTGGTGAGAGGAGAACCCGAGACTGTAGAGAAGAGAGGGCCATGAAAGATGAACGGGAACATCGGTAAGGATGTGACCGCTAGGAGACTGGACCCATACAAGTCGTGATAAACACTATCACGGGAGGTTTTTGTCAGAGGAGGAATGACATCTTCGTCTCGGAAGAGGCACCTCAGTGTATTCAATTCAATAAAGGGGAAGAAGGAGTTTTCTACCTATCACATTCATAGATGCGGACTTCAAAACCATTGACCTCGACCCGAATAATTTGATGGTAATAACCATTAAAGTGGCCAAATTTGTGGTTATGAAGACATTGGTAGATCAAGGGAGCTTGACATCTTCTACTTTAAAATGTTCAAAAAGATAGGCCTATCCAAGGATGTTATGGTGTCGAATCATGAGCAAATAGTCGGGTTCTTGATAGAAAGAGTAAACACCCAAGGGTACATCGATCTTTACACCAATTTTGGAAAAGGGGATGAATGCTAAAGGGTGATCCGGGTTAGATACATGTTGGTAGACAACGAGACATCATACAACATCCTACTAGGAAGGTTATCCCTCAACAAGTTAGTAGCCATAGTCTGAACTCCCCATATTGCCATGAAATTCCCCTCAGATAGCAATAGTCGCAACAAAAGTATCATGACTCTTCATGTATATCAAAAGACTGCGAGGGAGTGTTAAACCGCAAGATTGAGGATCCCTCCCCCATTACCAATCTGAAAATTGGAAGTCCACCAGGTTACCATTATGAATGATATGGACCCTAGGCCGAATGATGAACCCCGGGTAGAACCCAAGGAAGAATCCGCCTCATGGCAGATAGGTCAACAAGGACAAAACACCCGCCTAGGCACAAATCCTTAGAAGGATGAGAAGAAGGTAATCACCGCCGTGCTGGCAAAGAACCATGACCTATTTGCTTGGACGATAGCAGACATGTCAAGAATAGATCCTAGGATTATTTCCCACAAATTCGCAATTTGCAAAGAGGCTAAACCATTATCCCAAAAGAAGAGAAAAATAGGGGAGGAGAAAAGGTTGGCTACGGACCAAGAAATGCAAAAACTTCTGGATGGTGGCTTTATCCGGGAGGTACAATACACCACTTGGTTGGCGAATGTGGTATTGGTAAAGAAGAACAATGGGCAATAGCGGATGTGTACCAACTACATGGATTTTAATAAAGTCGGCCCTAAGGATGCATACCCTTTACCTAATATTGACCAACTGGTGGATGGGGTCGTCAGCCATAAGGTACTAAGTTTTCTTGATGCATACTCCGGGCATAACCAGATACTCATGAATAGGGCAGACCGGGAGAAATAAACCTTCCTGACCGAAAGAGCCAATTATTGTTATGAGGTCATGCCCTTTGGGGTGAAGAATGCGGGGGCAACCTACCAGAGATTAATGGATCGAATATTCCAAGAATAGATAGGAAGGACAATAGCAGTTTACGTCAATGACATGATCATGAAGTTCGACATCACCGAATAGCATGCGGCCGACTTAGCCGAGATATTTGGCCGACTTTGGCAGTACGACATGTGACTCAATTCAGAGAAGTGCGTGTTTGGTGTCGAGGGGAGAAGTTTTTAGGCTTAATGTTAACTAGTCGAGGGATTGAGGCAAATCCCGAAAAATGTCAAGCCTTGGAGGTAATAAGAATTTTGCATAACCTGAGGGAGGTCTAGCGGCTAGTAAGAAGGTTGACATCACTTTCTAAGTTCATTCCAAGGCTGGCCAATAAGAGGCTTATGAAAAATGCAAAATAGTTTTCATGAGACAAAACATGCGAAGAAGCATTCCTAGCTGTCAAACAAATGTTATCCCAGCCTTCGGTACTAAGCAAACCTATCCAAGGGCTTCCCCTTCTTGTATACCTTGCTACATTGTTGGAAGTCATGAGTATTTCCATTGTTCAAGGCCTTACCGACCAAAAGCTGATTTATTTCGTAAGCCGAGTACTGCAGGATGTCTGGACTAGGTACCAAATGATCGAGAAGGTAGCCTTGTCTCTCATTCACTCCTCCCATAGACTCGGACCTTACTTCCAAAGTCATGAAGACATTTTTTGAATTGATTGCCCGATTAGTAAGATGTTATGGAAATACGAGCTGCAAGGAAGAATAATTGGTTGGCCGGTAGAATTGTTAGAGTTCATAATCAAATACAAGCCAAAAGGACCTATAAAGTCCTAGTGTCTAGCTGACATTGCATCAGAGTTGCAAGACTCCCTAGAACTCGAGACGACATGGGTCTTGTATGTTGATGGGTCTTTGAACATAAACGAAGGAGGAGCAGGAGTTGTGCTGGAGGGACTGAAAGCATCCAAATAGAACAATGTTTGAGCTTCAGCTTTAAAGCGTCAAACAACCAAGCTAAATACGAATCATTTATAGCCGGATTGTTGTTGGCAAAAGATATGGGAGCCCGAAAGGTTGAGTGTAAAAATGATTCCCGAGTGACAGTTGGCCACGTAAATGGGAAGTATGAGGTGAAAGATCATTTACTATTAAAATACTACCACCGGATAGTCAGACAATGGAAGAATTCGAAGGTGCTAGCCTTTAGAACATAAGACGTGAAGATAACTTGCGAGACGATGCCTTGTCAAAGTTTGCCAGTAGCAAGCAAAAAGGCCGCCATTTTTTGCTCCCTCGGTTGGGATTCAATTATGCATGACAACAAGACAACAGGAGGCCGACAAAATCTCTAAGAAAAGGGTGTTCGAAGATCGGGATATCGGGATTGGAAGTCGTTGTTAGAATTGTAGGCCTTAAATAAGAGGGCAGGTGGAATTGTTTATGAAAGATTTTCGCAAATATTGAAGGTAGATTGAAAGTCAATGAAGAATCAATCAATTAGAAAATTGTACAGCCAATTAGAAAACTATTTTTAGTTTGATTGCAGAAAATCAACTGGTTGTTTTTGCGAAATAATCGGTTGTTTATACCAGCAGTGTTGAAAATCAAAGCAAAAGCAGTTTTAAAGAGAGTAAGGATAGAGAGATTAACACAAAATGTTTATACTAGTTCACTTTTTACCAAGACCTACATCCAATCCTCAGCAACCACTGAGAATTCACTAAGTAATCAAACCTTGATTACAAACAACACACCAAAGTGATGATCTTGAATCCTTCAAGAACACACACCACCTTTGACAAACACCACACAGTTTTCAGAACAACCTCTAAAACTGTACAACACCAATTCACACAAAATTACAGTAATTAAGAAAGAAAAGAATGGAATACACATGGGTACAATCAAAGATTAAAGTATAGAGAATACAAGAAATCCTATTCCACACTTAAGAATGATCCAAAGCTCTTAGAAATCTTGAAAACTAATTTGAATGATTTCTCTTAGTTGATTTTTGACCAGGAGCGTAAAGCAACTTATTTAAACTCCAATCAGATGGTCAAACCATTTAATTCAAGAACCAAATTCAATTTTAATCATTTAAAATAGATTGAAGTCACTTAATAGAATTTTATTAAGGTTTTCAAAAAATCAATCGATGAAAACACAAATCAATCGATTGAATTGGTTTGACAGCAAAGTCAAGCTTTTTCAAATCCTTTTCAAAATACACTAAGTGTAAAACAACCGGTTGAATCGACATCTCAACATGTTGAATTTTCACACTCTTTAGAAAACACATATTTTTCAAAAGGATTGAGATTCAATTAACCTTGGATCATCTCAAAGAATGGATTAACAAATTTTCAACTATTTTAGACACACACACAACCACCAGCAAGGATCTTTATGCATTCCACTTGGATTTGGACACATCAAAGCACCTTGTTCAACACTGTGACCCTACAGGGGCAAAATAGGCTTCTCATTTCGTTATAGTGGGAAGTCACCTGTACAAAAGAGGTTTTTCAACTTTGTTGCTTAAATATGTCGCTGAAACTGAGACAGAGTACATCTAGAAAGAACTATACCATGGCATGTACGGTCTACACTCGGAGACACGAACAATGGCAACATGAGTGCTGAGAAGAGGATATTATTGGCCTGCCCTAAGGGTGAAATGCGCCGAGTTTGTGAAAAAATGTCAAAATTACCAAGAACATGGTCCCCTTATACACAACCACCATCACGACCTACAAATCATAAATTCTTCATGGTTGTTTGCCCTTTAGGAGATAGACATAGTTGGGTCGTTTCCGCCGGCAACCGAGCAGAGGAGATTCTTGTTGGTGACAGTAGATTACTTCACTAAGTGGATAGAGATCGATCCCCTTCCAAAATCACTACTTGACAGGTCGAAGGTTTCGTTTGGAAAGATATAATATGCTAATTCGGCATCCCACACACTATTATCACAAAAAATGAAAGACAGTTCACAGACCAAACACTTGTTGATTTCTATGACGAACTCGATATTTGCACAAATCAAGGTCATACTAAAGTTAAAGAAAAGATTGGACAGAACCAAAAGAAGGTAAACAAAATTTTGAACTTACAAGTGCAAGGTGCACTCAACAACAAAGAGAAACCTAAAAAATACTTGCTGATAGAAATATATGAAATAAGTTAAGAATAAGTTAAAGATATTATCAATCCAAACACACAAGTTTTCAAAATCTACTCTCAAGTATTTGAACTATCTGCTAACTATATCAAATAAATTTTTTGAGTATTCAAATAATCTACTCAAAATTATATCAAATAAATTTTTTAGTATTTAAATAATCTACACAAAATTATAAAATATATATGAATTTGTATTAGATAGGTATTCAAATACTTACTCTTATTTTTAAAACACTTAAATTCAACAACTATCACTAAAAAATCATTAAATAATAATTAATTTCATAAAAAAAACTAATTACTATATTAATTATTTAATAATTAATTTCTTAAAAAAATTAATTATTATATTAATTAAGTCAGATATTATTTTATAAAAAAACTATTAATATATAAAGTAATTTTTATTATTAATAAAAATTTATACATTAATTTTTTAAAATAACATTCCTACTAAATTTTAAATTTAGATTAAATTAATTAGTATATGATTTATCAATCTCTTTTTTTTTCTTCACATGGTTTATAATGAAATAGTGTGTAATCTACATTTGATATAAAAGTGTATGATAGGATTTTTAATAAAGTTAATGGAACTTGTCAAATATATTTTTCTAATAAATGTTATCAATAACTTATTTTCCACAAATTTTTCGCATATAAAGATTAAAAAAATATTTTTAACAAGTTTATAATAATTTTATGAACTTAAAAAATCTCATCTATTACAAGTTTTGTATTGATTAATTAATAGAATTCTGAAGAGAAACAATAGGAGAGTGCATAGAAATTATTAGTAACATTTTAAGGAAGTTCACCTAAATCATGCCAAACATGGCCTTCTCCCCCCAGAAGGACACACCCTTTCCTGCAATTTTCCATTTTCCCTTTCTCTCTATTAAATGTTTATGGGCCAGGCAGGATCTGCATGTCAAATGCCATTTATTACGCTCATCTTTATAGCATACCCGTTTCATGTCCATCTCATTTTTTTAATTCTTCTATTCCAAATTGAAAGAATTTTAAGTAGGCATTAGTAAACAGAGGTGAGACATATTGGTCTCACACATTCTAGTTATAATTTCCATTTACTTTGACAAAATTCATCTGTAACTCTTATCACACGATTTAAGAATGGGATTCTCTCCTCAAGTAATTGTTCACAGTTATTGCAGACTTCGATTTCAGTCTTCCATAGATAGGTTAGTGTTTGACACACTACCGAATTAATCTTGTAATTATGAGATGATTCCATACATATATGTTATGCTTAATTTATTATTAAATAAAAATTAATAAAAACTAATTTAGAACATAAATAATAACTTGAGAGTTAAATGTTAAATACTAATTTATAAATTATTTTATAAATTTTTATTAATAATAAAATTACTTTAAATATTAATAATTTTTTTAATTTATAAAATAATATATAATTTAATAATATAATAACTTATTATTTTTTACTTTTAAATTTAGTTACTATATCTAATAATTTTTTTATAGTGATTGTTTGATGTATGCAATTGATTCTTTTCATTAACTTTATAAATCTTATTGAAGGATGTTTCAAGAAAATTTTCAATTACCTACCGTAAAAATCTGTAGGTAACAAAGAAATTCCATAGATAAAATAGCGTTACCTATGGATTAGGAACTTGAACTCTTATCTTTTAAGAGATAAAATTTTTAACAACTACACCGAAAATATTTTCATCATATTATAATTATTATTATTATTATTATTATTAATAGGAAATTTATATTGATAATAATATTTATAGTATTAATAGTATAATAAGAATAATAATAATAGTAATAATTATTTTAATAATAATGATAATTAGTAATAATAAAACTAACAATATTAATCATGTTAATAATAATATTAACAATATTTAAATTAATAAAAATTATAATATTAATAATAATTAAAAATATTAATAATAATTAATAATATTAATAATAACTATAATATTAATATTAATGTAATTAGTTACGGATTTATTTGTACAAATAAGAATCTTAATTCGTACATAATTATTTTTGAATTATTTATAGATAAATTCATAAGTAACCATTCATATATAATATCCGTAAGTAATAGTTTTCTGTCTCAACTCGCCAAAGTTTTATACAAAATTCATCTATTATTTTTTTCATTCAAACTATTTTGTTACTATATATGAAAAAAAATCTAAAATCAGTAAATAACTCATTTTTACCTACAAATAATAATTGGTATGTAAAATTTATAAATTTCAATTTACATCATTAACATACGGATCCAAATTTGTAAATAAATATCAATAGAGAATAATAAATTTTCTAGTAATATAATTTATTGTAATTTAATAATTTAAATTTGTAGTAAAAAATAACCGGATCTAGACTATGACAGATCTCAACCAGTATAATAATTTTGTATAATTTTTATTTTCATCCTACTCGTATTATGTTAAACTCTTTAAATTCTTTTAATGTTTGGTAGTAATTAATTACTATATTATATTCCCCTCATTAATACATTTTTAAATAGAGATATTACCCTCTTTAAACTCTTTTACTATATTATATTCATATATGTTGATTTTATTTTTAGTAATTGTTTTACATTATCAAATTGAAACAATATCTAAGATTTATGCTTCTAATATTATAATTTAAATAATATAGATAGCGTGCTTTTACTGCAATTTAAATTTTTATAAATTCATAAAATCATTTCAAATATTACAGATTCGTATTTTATAAATTCTTTTAAAATAAAAAATCTTAGCAAAAAAAACTTTTAATAAATTATTGCTTAAAGTATAAAAACATATATAACAAATATTTAAAAATTCTAATTAAATACACTTCCTTATATCTTAAAATACAATATATGATGTCATAAGCATACATCTTCCTATTTGGTTCACATTTTATCCAATAGTTGGTCTGTTGATTTTGAGTAATGTGTATTTTACATGTTGTAATTTAATGTGTCTATGGTATTAAAGAAATAAATTCATATTTTATTTAATATGTCTCAAACAAAATTTAAAACTAAATCACTAACGTTGTGATTTTTTTATGTGAGAATTACCAAATCCTAATCTTGACAAAAAAAAAGTATAATAGATATTAATTATTTGTTTCACAATTTTAAACATAATTTTATCATGTTTAGTTTTAGGTTTTATATTAAAAAAAAATATTTAGTGTCACTCAATAATGGACGCTAACAAATAAAAAATTATGTTAGTTTATGAATAGCTGTTGAATTTGAATTACACGTGCAATAAATTATAAAAATATAGACGTTAATTTATTAGTGTTGACTTTTCAAGGTCAATTTTATATAGTATTGATTAATTAATTTTTAAATAAAATAGCTTAGTGATAATTTTATTTTTAATATTAATTTAAATTTAAATTGGTTTGGTTAACAATAATGACAATAATTTAAAAAAAAATCTCGTATAACATCTCCATCTTCAATAAAATAAAATACAAACAAAAAAGAGAAGAAAACTTGTAGTGAGTGAAAGAGATGAGTGTGAATGAAAGATATGAGAATAAGAATGTGGATAAAAGAGATGAGTGTAAATGGAAGATATCAGAATAAGAATGTGGATAAAAGAGATGAGTGTAAGAATATTTAATAGAGAATGAGAGATGAAAATTGTAATATTTAAATTTAGACTTTTAGATTAAAAATAATATACGGTAAATTCTAAAAATAAATAAGATTATAGTCAACTAAATCAATACTAATCTTATTTATTTTAGTTCGTAGTAAGAAATAATAAATAAATATGAATCACTTAAGAGGTGACTCAACCTTTATCCAAGAAATAAGAAGAAAAATAAGATAGGGTATCACACGCCAGCCTATCTCAAGCTCCCAACAAAAGTTATCAACTATCCCTAATCCCAAAAATAACACCACCAAAGAAGTCCACCCTTGGCAACAACCAAAGTGCAACAACACATCAAACACCAAAAGACATAAAAACAAAATCAAACCATCAAACATAAACTGCCAAAATTATAAGAACTTTTAAAAATTCCCTTTACAAATAACACAACACCTGAATTTACCATGAACTCAACAAAAACCATAGGTATCCTTTTTCACATCAATATTGCTTCTCTTTATAGTCTCTTTATTCTAATGTAAGAGGCAAATGCTCCTAGGGGATAATAACCCCTTACTTCACTTAAGGGGATAGACTGTTTAAAATCATTCTGCAAAATACACAACTTCTTCCTTCCTAAAACAAGGAGTTAGTACATACCAAAATAAAGGGAGCATATCTATTTAAAAAATTTCATACATACCAAAGGTTCCAAACACCAATCAGAATAAGTAAACTCTGCATCTTTTCCTTTACTAGTAATCCAAGCCCATGCAAAAACATCTATATGATAAAATCAACCATTCTTAAAAAACATACATATTCCGATTTTTCCAAATTTCACCTATAATTACAATCCACACCCCTCCCCAGATTCTAGATATGAGACCTTTAACATTTATAGGACAGAACATCATGAAGTGTACCTTAGTGTCATAGTGGTTCACCGACAAACATCCTAACCAATACAAACACAAACCCCAAATTTTCCACACAACCTTACACTTAAAAATTAAATGACATATAGTCTCCTCTTACTCACCACACAACCCACACAAGCTATTTACCAATAAAACTCCTCGTCTCAAAAGATTATCCTTTATTGTTATACTATTATCCAACACCCTCCAGACTATAATTTGTATAGAAGGGAGAACCTTTACCTTCCAAAACCTCTCAAACAGAGCCCTATCCTCACCTCACAGCTCTATCTTTATGGAGTTATATGCAGATTTCACACACAAAAAAACTCAACGGCTTATCATCCCTTCAAATCTATCTGCCCACTACACTCTCCCCCTCCTAAACTACCTTTTTATTGTCCAACAAAAGTATCACCTGAACAAGTTGATTCTCTTCCCACACAAACAAATTTCTCACCCACCACAACTTCCACTTTCACTTATTATTGTTCCACCTACCTACATGTATCATAGTACTACCACGATCTACAACAACCAAATACAGTCTTGGATATTTATGCATTAAAGCTTCATTACCTACTCACTTATCTTTCTAAAACCTGATTTCCTTCCCGTCCCAAATCGTTCACTCAACATTATGTTCAAAATCACCCCCCAATTATTGAGGTGATATTTATTTATAATATTATGTTCTCACATGTATTATTAATCAATTATTTTAGAAAAATTTATGAAATTAATGTGCAAAATTATTTGCGATTAAAATTTGGTATAAAAATTAATTACATTCTTATCGCATACCCCTGTTTTTTTTTTTAAAAATAAAATTTTTCATGTTAGGCATCACTATGGAACTTAAGATCTCAGCTAGGCTGACACCTCAAGTAACAACAATCATTTGCCATCACATGAAAAAAGTATTATTAAACAAAAGAAAAAAATACAAAAATACGGGGGGACTAGACCAAAACCCATATGTTAACAAAAACGATACATAGGTAGACTATACCTATTCATAAAGAATTCTAAGAACATACAAGATGGAAGCCTATTATACCAATGAAAAGATTCTCTATGAAAAAATCCTAAATTAGCCAACTTATCAGCACATGTATTTCCTTCCCGAAAAATATGAGTAACCGTAAACCTAATTTTCCCACAATAATTAAGACAAGCATTTCATCGATTACAAAGCATCCAAGGAACATTTGTCCTAGCAGTAAACGCATCACAAACCAAAGCAGAATCACATTCCAGCCAGACATTAGTAAGCTCCATCTTTTGAGCTTCCTCCATAGCATGTATAACCCCATAAAACTCAGCAACCAGAGCAGACTGAACTTCAAGAAACGTAGAAAAAGCTCCAATAAATTCCCCCATACTCCCACGAAAAATACCTCCACAAGTAGCAAGACCAGGATATCCCCTAGAAGCCTCATCAGTGTTAATTTTAACCCAGCCTGGTGAAGGAAACTATCATCTAACAGGAAGAGGATGTAGAACTTTACCAATACGAGTGTTAATACCAAAAAACTTGAGCACATTGAAATCGAACATATCATTCTTCATTGAAGCTTTAGACGAATTACTCACTAGACAAGTTAAATCTTTAATAACCAAAATAGCCCTAGAAACCTCAATCTTATCCTGAAAACGAGCATAATTTCTCATACGTCATATCATCCAAATAGAAAAAGTTATCACAGCTAGCTTAATCAATTTAACCAACGGACTACCATCACTCATAATAAAAGAAAGAAGATCATCCTTATTAGAGAAATGATAAGTAGGAAAAAATGTGTCGAACCCAACTCCAAATACGCAAAGCATTGGCACATTCAAAAAATAAGTGTTGAATTTTATTCTTTACAAAATAGTTTAATTTTTGTGTTGTAAAATAAATTTACAAAACTAATTAAGCAAATATCATGTCAAGAGTGGAAGAACCTTAATCCTATTTTCCTACGGGTATATAAATTTTTAATATTAATAAATAATAAATTATAATTTAAAATTTTAAAGTAAATAATATCTATGATTTTTTTTTAAAAAAAATGAGAAAATAAATTATATATCAGAAGTCATATATGTTAAACCTGAGTGAAATACTCTCAAATAATAATTTAGTTTCAACGGTCTAATTTGGTCTTGATATAACTTCAGCTTTTTTTTTATTATTATAATTCCTTTTTTTTTGTTGATTATAATTGTTGTTGAATAGTGATATAACCATATTCTACTTCTAATATTTATATATATATATATATATATATATAAAAAATAAGTATATGTAAACCTTAAGATGATTTTATAAGTTGGATTAGATTTAAAATCTATATTCATATGATGATATTAGAGTAACTTAGGATTTGTCTTACTTAAATTTGTTGGGACCTACTATATCGCTTGTTGTCATGTTTCCCTCTAGTCTCATAAAAAAATCATTAACTAGAAACAAATCTTAGAAACAAAAAATTAATTACTAATATTGACTAAATTATATATTATTTTATAGGCTAACTATTTTTTATATTTAAAGTAATTTTTATTATTAATAAAATTTATAAACTACTTTCTAAATTGACATCTAATTAGTTACTAGATGACAATTTAAAAACAGATTTATAAATTTTATTAATAATAGAAATTACTTTAAATATCGATAATTCTTTTAGTATCTAAAATAATATATAATTTAATCAATATAATAATTTATAATTGTTTATAAAATTGATCTCTAATTAATAATTTTCTTTTAATAAAATATGACGAAATCATAATATATATATATATAAAAGTAGTACAATTAAGACAAAACATGCTTATTTTATAAGATTAAATTAAATTTAAATTAAATAATAAATAATATTGGATTTGACACATTACGATTAAGACAAAACATGATCTATACAAAGATTTTTCATTAGTGATTTTTCATTAGTGTTATTAGATCATCTACGATAACATGTCACAAACAAGGACTATGAGGCTACACCGACAATAAGCACATGGAAGCAACAAGATGTTCAAGATACACGATATGCAAAACTCTTCGGATCAATAAACCAATCAACAAACACAATAATTTTCAATGGGCTATATAAGTTGTTGCATGGATGCTTGCAAAAACTAATGAAGTTATCCTTTTTTGCGTGCACAAAGCTTATCTGATCTCTCTATATAAATATGTGTATTGGTAAATCATATAACTATGATTGTATGTGAGTGAACACTTCCTGAAATTATCTCAGAAAGAAGCTCTTATTGAAACACCCATAAAACTATGATGTAGTAGAATAAAATTTATTTGTATTTTATTTTTTCATGAAGTGTAATTCAGATTGAATATTAATTAGAAAAAATGTATTTCAAGTAATTAATTGAAAGAAAACAATTATATTGATTTTTAGAACAAATTTAATTAGACTCAAAATATTATTAATAATTATATTAAGAAATTAATGAACTTTAAGTCTAACTCAACTTTATAAAACTGTATGAAAAAATCTTATCAACTTGTGCGTGAGACTATATATTGGATGGTTCGATATTAGTCCAATAGTGGGTGGCTTGATCAGTCAAACAAATTCTCGCTAGGATAGACTCTATATGGCTCTAATACCATCTTAAGGAGTGGACTTTAAACCTAACTAACCTTACAAAACCAACTCATAAGGTGAAGTTTGCACTCACCAATGAAATGAAAATTTAGGTTTTCCCTCAGAATCATAAAAATAGGGTTTACCGTCCAGTTCAACAAAAATCTTGAAATAGTCAACCCATAAGATGAGACCGAGAATTATAATAGAAGAGAAAAGATTGAGGGGACGACCTGAACCGAAAGACATCACAAATCAGCCTAAAGGTTTGGACGGCTGCCCAAGAATTTGGATGCAATTGGGTAGAACCAATATTGAAGATCCTAAGGACCCCCATTGTAAAATCATCAAAGAGAAGATTTACGTGTAAATCGTTAAAAAGACAACTATATACAAAGAAAAATCTTGAGGACCGTTTTTTTTTTACCATGGTAGACCTGGTCAGTATGGTTACAACTATTGGCTACAACCGCATCCGATGGGGAGTCTGGCTTTACTGTAGGAACTTTAGATAAAAATCCATCTAAAGCAAACAAACCCCTAAAACAAGTAGGGATATCAAAGATGTGTGGATCAACCCAATCATAATGTGGATAACAAAGTGGTCGGCTAGCAACCCACATCCCTCACCTTATTAGGTTCGAAACGTGTCCGCTCAGAAGAAGAAGAACACGAAGTAAGACTAGAAGACCTAGAAGAAGTAGTCATTGTTGGGTCTATTAGTGTCTAAGTTCAAGAGGGGAGGGGTGAATTGAGCTTATAAAATTTTCGCAAGAACACACAATTTTTCAGTATTCCAGAGGCAAAAAGAACAGATTGTTTTTACAT
>Ga0123342_1004222_pt1 | contig 22180 bp, 11 predicted proteins | sample Turbeawhitnodule_FD_89960 | JGI IMG/M metagenome (GOLD analysis project Ga0123342, IMG submission 89960) | Root nodule microbial communities of legume samples collected from Mexico - Turtle bean Mexico white nodule | ecosystem: Host-associated > Plants > Roots > Nodule | place: Mexico: Nepantla... | reverse complement strand
TAATATAATCATAAAATAAATCATAAAACTTTAAATATATTTATAATAATACAAAATATTATTATTAATAATAATATAAATATTAAATAATAATAATATTAATTAAAATTAATTTTTAAAATAACAAGAATAAATATAAATTAAATAATAAAAACTTTATTTTAATTTATTGGTATCAAATATTTAATAATATTATTAATAAAAATAATTAATAATAATAAATATATAGTTATTTATATAAAATAAATAAATTTATATAATATTATTAATTATAAAAATATAAATAAATAAATAATTTTTTATTATTCAAAATATTTTGAAAGATAGAGGTAAATTTGTAGACTTACACTTTAAAAGTTTTAAAAAAAAATCACAAACATCACCTCAATCACAAATTCTAATAAATTTTACTTATCTTCATATTTTCTTCTCAAATAATTCTAAATTAATTTTCTCAAATTCAATCTCTAATTCAAAGTCCATTGTACAAATTGACACTCTAAATATGTAAAAGATATAATAAGTATTTCAAGTCTAATATTTAAATAAAGTTTCGGTTTAAAAATGTAGAATGAAATAGATTAAACCTAACTAGGTCTAGGTTTTTTTCTTATAGTTAATTAGATTAAACCTAACTAACTCTAAATGAAATAGATTAAAGTTTCGGTTTATGGAATTTTCTAACTCTAGGTATTAAATAAAGTTAACGTGTCATTTTAAATAAACATAATTAGAAAGAAAAGTAGAAGTAAAAAAAAAAAAAACCTTTATTAGCATATTTTAGTGTAGATAGACAATGATTATATTTGTTTAATTAATAATTAAAAGGGCACACCAAACGTCAAAGATTGTGGTCCAGCATTGAATAGTAAGGACATTACTTTTGGTTATTTCTTTACCTCCACTCCACATGCATATAACCAATCATCAATTATAAAATTTAATTTCACAGTGGTTGGTGTCTTTTGGCAATGCCAAAAGGACAGAGTGAAATGGGCTCAACGTCCCTTCTACCTAATGCCTCCATCCTTTTCCTTTTCACCAAATAATTCATTCAACTCAAAAACTAAATTCAAAAAATTAGATAAAACAATTTTATGATGTTTTACTGCCAACCTACTTTAATTTTCGAATAAAACCATCTCAACGTAAATTACTTCAACATTTTTCAAAATCAATTTTATAAAGACTCACCAAACACGTGGTTATTTATTTAAATTTAAATTATATTGAGTAAAGTTTATAATATAAGACCACTTAAAGTGTAGATAAATAATAAAAATTCATATTTTATCATAAATAATATCAATATAAATATAAGAAAAAACAGAATGTATATCAATGAGAGGGAGATTTGTATATTATCATTTGTTAGAGATTACACATTGACTAGATGTAAAACTAATTCATAGTATTTAAGTGGTGCAAATCTCACCTTAAAAGTTAGTTTTGTAAGGTTGGGTTAGACTTAAAGTTCATTTTTTTTATCATGATATCATATTCATTTAGAATCTATTCTAGCGGAAGTTTGTTGGGTCTATTGTATCACCTGCTATCAAACCATTACTAAATATCTAGTCTATGTACATGTTGGTAGGTCTTGACATGATAGGGTGTTTTGGAGATCGTACATCGATTAAAGAGAAGACAAATTCATAGTATTTAAATAGGTATACACCTCATCTTATCAGTTGATTTGTAAATGGTTGAGTTAGCTTAAAGTTTATCATTCAATCATAGGTTACATAAAATGAGTTTATTAACTTAATGATAATTAATTTAAGAAACATACTAAATGTGATTTTTAATTTGTTAAAAATAGATATTAACATGGTTTCCATACTATTATTCAATCATAAATAGATATTAACATGTTTTAATACATTACTTGATGAGTATTGTGATAAAATAATTCATTTTCATTTTTTATGATTAATGTTTTGAATAGATTAAATGGAAAAATGCATTAATATACTGTCTTTTTTTCATGTTAGAAAAATAAGCAATAGTGATCAAACTAGAGACCATTTAACAATAATAGAAACTAATTTAGAAACCAAAAAATTTTTTAGTCTCCGAAATGATCTCTAATTTGGTCAATATAGCAACTAATTATCTTTGGTCTCCAAAATTGGTTTCTAATAAATGATTTTCTTGTAGTGATATATCATACATTCAATCATATAAATAGAATTGAATTGACCAAACATGTGTCAGCCAAAGACAATTAAATCTCATTAATGAAACATGCACCCACTAATTTATTGAGTACTTTACTCGTCTCCATATGGCTACTCATAAGGTTTTTTATCATTTACATCTTAAATCATGCACCCAAGAGATTGTTCAAAAAACTAAATAAGAGTTTAATTAAATAAAAAATTGAATTATCAACATGCGTTCAAAAACAATTCTCAAAACAATAATTAAACTAAAAAAACATCATATATTTAGCATAATAAGATATTGAAGAACAAAACTTTAATTGCACATAATCTTTGAATTCATTGTGAAATTACAAGAGAATCAATCCAAATGAGTTATTCTTCCATACGGAGGCAAAACAAGAAGATTACAAAGAAGAAAATAAGAAAACTCTAATGCAGTATTTTTCGAATGTTGCAATCAAAAATCGAAAATGATTTCTCCTTGAACCTTGTATCTTTTTATATAGTTTTTTTTGTTTGAAGGATCTTGGAAAAATATTTTGGTTCAAATTTTGTTAACATTTTTTCAGTTTCTAACTTCCAAAATTCTCATATTTTGTTTCTAGCTTTATCACCATTTTCTTTTTTTGTATTATGTAGAAGATTTGCTTCTAATTTTGTTTTTCAAATATTGTAGATTTTATTCTAACTTTCCAAAATTCTCTTATTTTGTTTCTAGTTTTATCACCATTCTATTTCTTCGTATTTTGTGGAATATTTGTTTTCAATTTTGATTTTCAAATATTGTAGATTGTATTCTCTTATTCTTCTCCTTATATTTTATTTTTTGTTTTGGTCCAAAGAAGTAACTTAGACTTTCGTCTATTTGACTCATTCATAGTGGTAAACGCTTTCTTCAAACCGTCTATCCTGAGAAATATTATATCGTCTACCCTAAAAATATATAAGTAACATAAATAATAATTAAAATTTAAATAAACTCAATTAAATGAATATTAATTAAGACGATAAATTTATTTATAATTATCGTTACAAAACTTATGATTAAAATTATTAAATATGAATAAAATTATGTTCCCCATATACTTAAAAACTTTTGAATTCATGTTATACTATTATAAAAAGTTTTCAAAGTAAAAATATGAAATTAATCATATATAATTTTGATATTACTCAATTATTTTAATAATAATAATTATGATTATAATTATTACTTTCAAATTGTTTCCAGAAGAAAATATTTACAACACAAATCAAATCCAAAATTTCCTTATATTTTGTATATTGTATTTTACTTGTACAATTATCATTATTATTTTTCTTCTACAACTTCATTTACACTTTACAGATCACTCTCCTCCTAAAAGCACTACACGCCACAAATCTATTATTCATTTATTTTCTAAAATATAGAGAGATGAAATACTTTTTGTTGAATATATTAATTATATGAATTAAATTGAATGAGATTTATCTGACTTAAAAGTTTCATGAATTTATTATCAAATTAAATTTAACTAAATACAGCAAATAACACTGAACCTAATCGAATTGGTTGGTCACACCCCTAGTTTCCACGTCACAATCGCCAACAAATGCATCATATTACAATCTAAAATTATTTTATTTTAATAAAAAAATGATTTTCTTTTGCAGTTATAATATTTTGGACCATTCTTATTTTAACTCATTATTGGGCTGCCGGGAATTCAAGGTAGGGTTGTTTCATGTCTCACTATTTATAGCCTCCCAAACTTCCTATTTTCAACTTCTCCCTTTCTTTTATCTAATTCGTTAAACTCCTCCAATACATTACTTTCTAAATCTATTTTTTTCAAATTAAAAAATAAAATAAAAAATAATTTATTATTTGAAGGATTAAAAATATATAATAATATCATAACATAAATTATTAACATCTATAAATTAAGTTTTAATTATTAATAATTCAGTATGTAAAATAATTATTATTAGATTCTTTAGAGTTTAGAGTTTAGGATTTAAGATTTATAACATGTCCTGTGTCCTATTAGTCTGATCTATTAGTGATAAAAGTTCTCATTTCTAACATGAATGAAATTTTACCTCTTATCATTCTTTTAAGTATTTAAGATTTTGTTTGTTTTGAAGATTTAAGATATATGATAATTTTGGTGTGAAATATGAGTTAATAAAAATTATTTCACCTAAACCTTAAATTCTAAAGGGTTTTTTAAATCTAAATAAAAACCCTAATTAGACATTTGAAAGGGTATGCATTTAAAGTAGAAGTAGAATCCATCACCCTATCATGGCCTAGATAATAATGAGTGAAGTGTGTACGAAAAGAAAGGAAGGCACAACAAAACCTATGAAAAATTAGAAAGGAATAGAGAGGGCTCACTTCAATCTTTTGAAACAATTCCAAATCCAATTGTATAAAGTAATGTTAGGAAAACAAAACTTGGCCCTACAAGAGAGATGACAAAAGTAAAATAATAAATGTACTACGTTCTATTCATTATTATTAGAAAGAAAGAAGAAAAAGACAATTCAAGATTTTTTTTCTCCATTTATTTGGTTAAACGCAAGAGACAGTAGATAAATAATTATATAAACAAATATTTCAGTTTCTCACACTACAATCAAAATTTACTCACTTCATTCATTGTTAGAGTACTTTTTTTTTACTTTATCAACTAATGAGAATAATTTTCACCATGACTTTTAAAATAGTAATTATAAAAATTATAAAACTTACATAGATGATAACATAAAACATTTTTTTTAGTGAAATAAAAAAAAATAGAGACTTTGGTTCAGAGAGTAGATTCTTGAGGATTTATTTGGAGTGATTTAAAGAGAAATTAAATTATTTAATGGAAACATACTAAATTTGAAAGAAAGTTTATTAGTATATATGATTGATTTGATTGTATTAATGAGCATTGATTGATCGTTTTTTTTAAGTTTAATGTAAAAGATATTTCTTAGCTATATTTTTTAAAATATAATTTCTTTGGTTAAAAAATAATTGAGTAAATAAAAATAAATTATTTGATAAAAATATTAATTATTTAATATGATTATTTATTAATTTCCAATAATAATTATAAAAAATTAAGGAAGGGTCAAATAAATAGAATTATTTTAAAAAAAATCATATATTGGATATATTATGAATTAATCCCTGCAAATTCACTACTTTTTCTTCATCTCACATTTTATATCTCTTTCAAAACTTTTCCTACAAAAATGATCACAAATCACTTTAACCAAATACACACAATCCTCGCAAATCAATCAATCATCCATACCAAAAGAATGCATGAGTGTTTGTGAATGAAATATTCTTATAGGTTCTATAAAAAAAATTGTTATAAAATAAACCAATAAAAAATAGTGGTGAATTTACATGTTTCAAATAAATCATAAAAGAAGAATAGGTAATTGCTAACACAAAAGTCAAGATGGCCGAGTTGGTCTAAGGCGCCAGTTTCAGGTACTGGTCCGAAAGGGCATGGGTTCGAATCCCATTCTTGACAATTTCATTTTTTGTGGCTTTAACTTTCACAACATTTTAGCATTTACATATTTAAAAATAATAAATAATTATAAAAAATATGAAAATTAGTATAAAGAATTATTATTATTAGTAGGTTACATGTTAAAAAAATTCCTATATTTACTTAAGTTATATGTAGCTTTAAGGTATTGAAATTATTTTGAAAATATAATTTTGATAGGGTTATAAGATTAGTAATAGGGATGGCAAAGCGGGTGGAGTTGGCTTGTCCCACGTAATGAATGCGAACTATTCTCTGTCTCACATAAGGGTCAATCCACGAGTTTGCGGACTAGTCCGTATTTGAGTTTTTTGTTTTTTTATAAATTCAATGAAAATGTTTTTTACTTTTTTTCTCTTGAAAAATTATCAAATTGAACTTATATATTTGTTACTATCAAATATCAATATTTTTTTCTTCCATTTCAAACATAGTCAAATATCAATAATTCAATTAAAATAAAAATCAAATATCAATATTCTTCTATTTCCAAAACATTAAAAATAACTAATTCAAAAATATTAATATTTTTTTCAATCCAAATTATTACGGTTAAACACAAGTTAACACACAATTTTCTTTTTAGACTAACAAGTCAATCTGTCCCCGTCCACTGTTGACTCGAACGAACTACTTATTATACAGAATAGACAGAAGCAAATCAGCGAAAGATAGATAAAAGTTAAACGCGCACCCACATTTTTTTACTTTTTACTAAGAGACCGACCAACAACGCGCACCCACATTTTTTTACTCTTTACTAAGAGACCGACCGCAGGGTTGGCCCTGCTTTGCCACTAGTTAGTAAGTTGGTTTATTGGATTATAGGGAATATTTGAAAGTAGTAATAATTAATTGAGTATTTAGTGTTGAGTGGTTGGAGTGTCACCACAAAAGACTTTTTGTGTGAGTGGTTTTGCCGCATCTCTACTTTTCATTTCTATCTTAATTATTTAGATGTGATTGGTTGGAAAAAAACTATACAAAAGCTGTCAACTGAATCATCACTCCTTTTATATATCCATTATTAATGGGAATTCTGTAACTGTCTTTTTCACTATTCTCCTCAATACAAATTCATAATTCATAATCATTTCTTTATCCCATATTCAACTACTATCAAATAAATCTCCAATTCTCCCTGTGAAACCACGAATATATTCATATCAATTCTGTAGAGTGAAAAAAATAGTAATGTTATAAAGAGAGAGAAAAAACAAGAACAATATGGAGACAGAACTTCATTTTTTTAGTAAGAATTTTTCTTACTTTACATTTAAACTGGAAACGTTTCTTAGGTCAAAAAATGTTTAACAGTGTCAAAGTATATTCTCTCCTTGTTACATTGACAAATTTAAGAAAAAGACTATAGACTCTGTTAAAAGATAGGAGAACTAGGTCTAGATATTATGATGATTTCAGAATCAGAACAATTTCACTCTTCCAGGCTTAAGGAAAAAAAATAATTAAAGATTAAAAAAAATTGTTATCCAACCAGTTCCTTTATCTAGAAAAAATTATTATTTTTAAGTATAAAACAATAGATGTTTCATTAATTCGTAAGAATAAACGCAAAATTAATAATATATATATATATATATACTCAGAAAAAAATCTTGCTAATAAGAAAGATTTTGATAAATACATTACAAGAACAAGAAATCAAAAGAACAAGAAATCAAAAGATAACTTTAAAAAAAGAAAAAGAGAATTTTAATTTACGTGTTCCTAAAAACATTTTATCCGCTAGGCGTAGTAGAGAATTGAGAATTAGAATTTGTTTAAATCCAAATAATATAAATAGTATGATAGAAACACAATCATTTATAATAGAAAATAAGGTATGAGTGGATTCTTCCTCCCCGACAAATAAAATGAGAAGAAAGTGAAATCACACTTATGCTTTTGATTAAGGAGGAAATAGATAACAGGATTCATATCCAATTCTCCTTACACTCATCAAATCATTTCAACCAATCTAACTTTTCATTTTTAACAAATCAATGAACCAAAATTGACATTATAGTTTTTAAATTAGTGTAATAAAACATTTTATTTGCAATTTCACTGTTCAAAATTCAAAATTAAATTTGACTTCAAATTGAAAATTAAATGGATTTCATAATTGCAAGCATTAACACTTTAGAAATAAATGCATAATGCATAATGTGAAATAAAGAAAGTTAAAAGGTCCAAAATGTATGCCATAAAAATGTATTTTAAGAAATAATTATTTTAATTTAAAATATTAAACATGCTTTTTTTATATATTAGTTGTTGTTAAATTGTTTAACCAAATTTGTTATTGATTTAAAAAAGGTTTAAGGAAAATAAGTTTGTTTACTTATAATTTGATATTAATGATTTTGAAATTTTTCTTTGTAAAATAAATATTAACAAAATTTAAATTATATATAAGTATAAAATTCTATTATACTTGTGAAAATTACGAAAATTCAAGCCCAGTTTAGATATTCAGTGGCATCCCCATATTTGCTTATACACCCCACCCTTTTGAGTCCATATTGCTAAATTACACGTACTTTTGTCCTCCAAAGGAAATAGTGTGATCCTTAGTTCCTAAACAACGCCAATGAGAAAGTCTGATAAAAAATTTGGAGTTTAATTCCCAGCCTTATCTATGATCAGTGTTACTCCTCAAAAGCATAACACTAGCATACAGTATCTGATAGAAGTAAACATTATACGTTATTCAGGCACTAAATACAGAGATCAGGCATGAGTCTCCTACCATTGTGGGGTCTAGGAAGGATCAGTATGAAGCCTCATCTAGGCAGAGAGAGCTTGTTTCCGCAACTGGAACCCATGATAAGACTCCGATGTAAAAAATAAAGATGAAAGAAACTAAAATCTGGGAGCAATACAAAATTATGACAGGTGAATGTTCAAAAATTCATACACCAGAAGTCAGCTTCATGCAGTAACCTGATTAGATTCACGCAACCGCATGCACTTCGCATGCAACCTCTCCATGAATGCTGGATTGGCACGGAGCCTCTCCTTTACATATGAAGCCCGGGCATCATCTACTAATTTATTAGCTTTTCCTGCCTCCTCAATGAGAGAGAGAAGTGTCCTTAAGCAGTCTTTTCTGTTTTCTTCTCGATGTTCATACCTTAAAAATATAGAAAAGAAAATTTTGAACACATTTGTGGCTGATTCAAGTGAACTAAGAGAAGATCCATACCCAACTCTGCAAAATCAAATCATACATGAATGAATTTTTTCGAATATTCGAAGATAGGACTTTACCTCTCACTAGTTATTGTAAGCTCGTCTCTCCCTGGATGATAACGCTTTCCTACCAATTCTCTGAGACGGCGAAATTGATATTTTGAAAGCCCTAGCTCCTTCACAGTAACAGAAAGTTTCACTTTCCTGTTTTTTGGATGCCAAGCATCGCCGCCAGGAGCAAAGACTACCCGAGTTTGCCACCGCAAAATTGGACCTTCACCTGGTGGATCATCCAAGTCCTTTTTCTTATCCGGCACAGCAGTATCATCAAACTGTGGGACCTCTTCTTTTTCCATTATCTTCATGTATTCCGCTACCATCTCATCCTCAAACTTCTTAAATTGTTCATAAGCTTCTTCAGGTTCAAGTTCTCCTCTTTCACAAGTGTCCCCTAGCTCATTAAATTTTATTTCCACCTTCTGTTTTATATCATCTATCATAAGACATTAACCCAAAGAAAAATCAGCAGAAATACAATATTAACCACTTCTAAACCTGACTATTTATGAACAAGTTTAAATTAATCATTTCAAATGCAAACAGAAATTCATGGTCATGAAAACTCTGCTGGAACTTGCAAAAAATGTCAAGCACAAAACATAACAAGATCTAGCATTCTAGTGAAATCTACCAATCCTTTAAAAGTTAACTGACAAGCCAACAACAGAGTAACAGTGACGGGAGATACTTACATAGTACAATCCCTTACATTCTTCTGTACCCTTATTTACTACTCACTACACAAGGGTATATCACTAACAGTCAAATAAATGAAACTGAGACATGTCAACAAGTAACTGAGGTAAAAGGACGTGATTCACCCAACTTTGATTTAAATAAAATTTAAACACAATTAGTTAAGTGTTCTTGACCAGTTTTCCAGTCCAAAATAGAGTTCACCTTGATAGATTATGAAAATCTTTAATGCAAACTTTCATTATATGGATTAATAATCCAATTATAGTAGGAAAACACAATGATAACCGGGTTTTTGTAGTCTAAGTATATCTTATTTTTATCACGAATGATTTTCCTTGGTTTAAACAACAGTTGTAGTTTTGCCAATAGTTGGAGGTTCTTTAATTGTCTTATTTCCCCATAAAGGAAATAAGACCATTAAATGGTATACTTATTGTATATGTTTCATAGATCTCCTTCTAATAGCTTATGTATTTTGTTATCATTTCGAATTGGATGATCCACTAATCCAATTGACATAAAATTATAAATGGATCCATTTTTTTTACTTTTACTGGAGATTCGGAATAGATGGACTCTCTCTAGGACCCCATTTATTAATGGGATTTATCACTACGTTAGCTACATTATTGGCTCAGCCAGTTACTCGAGAATCTAAGTTATTCTATTTTCTGATGTTAGCAATGTATAGTGGTCAACTAGGAACATTTTCTTCTCGAGACAGTCTACTTTTTTTCATCATGTGGAAGAATTAATTCCCGTTTATCTACTTTTATCTATGTGGGGTGGATGGAAAAAAACGTTTGTATTCAGCTACAAAGTTTATTCATAAGAAACTACATTAAGGTTTTATCCATTCAATTTATCATTATATATTTAATATTATTTCATAAGAAACTGTACTAGATATTATTTCATAGTTATTTTATCAATTTAGTTTATAGAGCTTAGTATTTCAAAAAAGATAAATAAATATATTATTGTAAGATTTATTAAAATTTGAATATAACACAGTATTAATCTATGAATGGTTTAAAATTCTAAACTGTCCCTGTGCATATATGTACTTAAAAATTGCAACGATTGATTTACTTCTTTTTAAGTAACTCATATTGATATGTACCTATTTCTGTTCTTAAGTGAAGGATTCTTTTGGGTGCTGGATCTTGCCACATCTTAATTGAGCATCTTCCTTTATTTTAATTGAGCACTTGAAACTTTAGCTTTGTCTAGATTTTTTACTATTGCATTTAGATGTTGGGTTTAATGTTTCTTACCTATGTATAAAATTGGCTATGATGGGAGGTGAATCCAGCAAGATGACTCATCTTAGTGATGTTCCAACACCCATCAAAATGCTCAGTACGGAGCTGCACGTGTTGAGGATCCAGACTTTAATCGCTATATGTTATCAATCAGGAGCACACAAACAGGGTGATCAGCTTACTTGCTCATGGGATTCAGGTTGAAAAATGAATCACAATGGTAGGGGAAGTGACTGGTAGTGTACTTGAAATGAATCAGGATGTTGCCGAAGTGGCAAAGACATTCTTGAGAACAAGCAAGATACATGGAACAAGAAGTAGAGGCAGTTGAGACTTTGAGTAAGCAAGCAGATGAGTGTAGCTAGCAGATAAGGAGAGGGAGGACGCTGAATAAGAAAAAACTATTGATTACTCTAGTTGATGGACATTTGGTACCAGATTGTACTGCCAAACATCCAGCTTAATTACAACGGCAGCGAGGTGCTAAACTATCATGAAGAAACATAAAAATACTAACTTGTTGAGGATAACATTTTTAGTTCCACACTGCCTAATCGCTATACTTAGTCTCTGCATTATTCACAATCACAAAGAATAAGACAAACGGAATTGAGAATAGTGAACGAACCAGGGAGGAGTTTGTCCCAGCTGAGCATGTCCTCTAGAATCTCCTCGCATTCCTTGGTGTCCTTAAGAAAACCGTGCTTGATCCCATCCTCAACAATGTCATCCCACTTTTTAGCGTCCATGTTGAAGTACTCGTCCTGCACCATCCTCTTCATCACCACATCCCTGGCGTTGTACAAATCGTCGATCTCCTCGTCGGTTTCGTGCATGTCCTCGAAATCAGACTCAAAGTCCTGGTCTTCGACGTTATCCAGGGGTCGCGCGCGGAACTCCTCCATCAGCTCGTCGTCCGTCTCCTCGTGCTTCCCCGACAGCTTCCGCTGCAGAATCGCCTCCATGATCGACGGCAGCACCTGCTCGTCGCCCTTCATGTAGCTCTCGATCCGGCTCTTCAGCTCTGCCAACGCAAATCCAATGTGTCAAACGGCTGTGCTAGAATGGTACGATTGATGAGAGAGAGGGATACATACCTTTGTTGTCGACGTCATCGGGGTTTTGGGGAACCGGCGGGGGAGTTCCATTGGAGCAGAAAAGTTTTGGCCGCAGAGGAGTTGAAGCGGCGAGTGCAGGGGCGGAACGAAGAAGGTTGCGAGTAAACAGAGTTGCATTTCTCAGAACAGTTCTTCTCATCGCTCTCTCTTTCCTCTGTCTCACTCTAGGGTTTCTACTCCCTTTCACTTTACTTCTCTCTTCATTTTTCTTTTTGTTGGACCCTATTCTTCTGTTTACATTTTATTATTACCAAATAAAATATATAGTAAATTAACTATGTCCTAGTTAATTATTTTAAATTCTAAAAAAAATCTTACAAAATAACATTTGAAGTACTTATCATTTCTTAAATCTTCAAAACCAGTACATAAATTTATCCTTAAAATATATGAGCATGTAGTTCTTCACTTTGAAAAAAAAAATTATGAAAATTATTGCAGTTTGTTTTCTCAATTTTCTTGTTGTCTTTTTAAAGGAAATGGAAACATATAAAATTGTGAAACATAACTAGTTGTGTTTGATCATTGTTTTGTTACTTAGTTAAAGACTTTTTATTATTTTATTATAAAACTAGTTAAGACATAAATAGTAGTGTGATCATATTAACATTTTAGATATTGAGACTTAATACTTATAATTGGGAATGATATTTCTTTGTAATTTGTTTAGATTGAGTATGTGATTTTTGTAATTTTGTGAATTTTTTTATTTAAAAAGGATAAATGGATATGTGTTAAGTGGTTTATGTGCCTATGGATATGTGTTTGCAGGTGTAGTTTTATTAGCAAAGATGAATTTCTACCCTAAGATCATAGTGGTACTATCAGGATTTTTTTTTGGTAGATTAGAGCTTTGTGTGTTAAAATTATGACTTATTGAAGCTTACTTTGGAGTAGCTATAATATTTTGCTATGTTTAGAATATTATTGTGCTTTTCATGTATTTTGGAGGAATTAATTTTGATTGAAATTTGACTAAATTGAATAATTTCAAGCACGAATGAATTAGGATTCAAGAGATAACTTTACTTTTGAATTTTGTTCTTGAAATTTGAAATGTAATGGGAATGATCAAATGGATTTATCTTGGAGATTATATATTTGTAGGAATTTTAATACTTGCTAAAACAATGAAATATAATCTATTAAATTGCTTTGTGTTTGGAGTTATGTTTGCATTGAATTATATTTTGAGCCTAAATTGAGTTAAAATGTCATAAATATGAAATATGTGTAAGGATACTTGAATTTGGTTATTTTAAATTGGTTAAAAAGTATAACTAATGTAGTAAGTTTTTTTTGAAATTTTAGAAATGTAGTAAGTTGTAATGGTTAAAGTTATAAATATTTGAAATGGGTGTTTTAGGGTATGGTAAACTTCTTAAGTTTTTTTTTTCAATTGATAAATATATATTTAGTTAAATTTTGGTTTTATTAATTAAGTGTTTTCTTATGATATTTTTGATCGAGTGAGACTTCTTTGTTCAAGAGAAAATGAGGTTAAGAGCTTGAGTTAGTCTTAGTTGTGTTTTCGATCAAGCAATGCATTCTTTGCTCAAACAACCTTTTTTGCTTAAGTAATAGATTCTTCACTCAAGCAAAAACATAGGAGAAAATAACATTTTTTTCTAAGGTTGATTCTCACTAAAGCGAGAAATTCTCACTCAAGCGATATGAATCCAAAAGTTGTCAAACCATATACTTGAGTTAGGAACTGTAGCTCAAGCAAGGAAGTCAATATAGCTTGAGCGATGAATCACAACTCAATCGAGGAATTCCCAAAAATAGGCTTTATTTTACTGGAGAATATCACTTAAGTGATGTGATATTGCTCAAATGACATCTTCTTGCTCCCTTAAATAAGTTTTAACTTAACTTTAAGTGTTTGCATGTTCAATGATCATATTTTATATAAAGTTTGAATGTTTTCTTCTAAGAAATTGTTGAATTACTAAGGATGAGGATGATGTGGTATAAATTAAGTGAATTTTATTATACGTAGATTATGAAAATTATTAGATTTTTACATTAAAAATAAGGTGGATGAAATGAATTGATTGTGAAATAATATATCATAAATTTTCTATAGTATAATGTTTGGAATTTGTACACCATTTGAATTATATGTATGAATTTGATTGGTTTGGGTTTAAGTCATTATTGGTTCAAGAATTTAAGGTAATAATGATTGTTATTATATTATGTTGTTTTGAATGATATTTTTTTTTTGTTAAAATGCTTCTAATATGAAAAACATAAGAATATATTTAAATAATAAATGATATATTGAAATTATATTGGTTGAGTCACATACCTATGGAGGGTATGTTGATTTTGGTTCTAATTGTAAGTATTAAGTAAAGGAACATATGGTATGATATTGATTTTCTTACTTCAGTGATATTCTCAATTATGTAGATTAAAACATTAAGTATTGAGAAATTGAGGAGAAATTCTTTCACAATGTGACATATGTAGATGTACGATTTAGGTTGCAACAAACTTATTTGTATCCTCGCACGTTTTGACAAATCAGCAGTTAAAGTTAAAATAAGTAAAACTAGCATATTTTGTCACCCCTATGTAACATCCTATATATTTTTTGTAAATTATACGAATAATAATTATAATTATTAGTCTAATATATTTAATTTTGTAGTAATTCACAAAGTTAATTTATATTTTTCTAAGTGACACATAAGTAATTTTCAAAATTTTGAATTAAAATTATTTTATTAAAGTCTTGGATGCTTTAGTAGATGATGTAAATACTTTAATAAATTGTGTTCATGTTAGAATGAAAATAAAAATATTAATACACATAATTAGAATTAGTAGTTTGGGGCCAATAAGTAGAAAATTTTACAAAATTGAATCCATTAAGGTGTTGGCCCAAGTTTCTGATAGGTGTGTCAATTAGTAGAAATAAAAGCAAATGGACCAAGGTTAATCTCCTTACAGGATTCGGCTAATACACCAACACAAAGCTTAAGAGAAAATAATTCTAGCAATTTGGTTTTATGACTCTTCATATTGAGTTTTTCTAATTTAATTATTGTGTAACTTAAGATTCTCGAGGCAACAGGAGTCATTCCAAACCCCCAATTCCCCATTGTAATAATAAAAAAATTTCATTATTACAATTTACCCTATTTGGATCTATATTTATACGTGTATTATTTAGAAATTTTGGACATACTAATTATGGAAAACTAAGATTAGATTTAAAAATCACCTCAATCAATCGAAGGTTTGAAGAAAAAATTATAAATAAAATAATTTTATTATTATGTTGGGTCAGAATTCTGTTTTGTTACTTATTCTTTATTAGACAACAATTCTAAATGATTTCAATTTAAAAAATTTAAATAAAATTGATGAAGATTTATACTAATTAAACTGAGTCAAAAGATGACTGATCTTCAACAAAACTTTTGAATGGAGATTATAAAATTTGAATTATTGATTATATTGATTGTTGATATTGTTTGTTTATTGTTTTAGATTTTAGGGAAGTTAGAATTGAGTCTTTATACCAGTGGATTTTTGTTGGAAAATTTATTGTGTATATGTGTTAAGAGCCAAAAATTTGTTTGAGTAGTGAAATGACTTTATGAGATTGAGATGGATTGATAACAAATTAAATTTATTTATGGTATGTCATGAAAAAAAAGATGAATAATGTCATAAGATAATGTCACTTTATTCATACTTGTGTAAAAACTTCATGACTAGGGAGACATGTTGGCAATATATTAAAGACCAATAATACCTAGAGTACTTATATGTAGAATTACATAATAATGAAAATAAGATTTGCTTGAAGAATATGGGATTAGTATTGTATTAGATGCATGAAATGTTTTGTATTAAATATAAAATAGAATTAATTAATAAATTGATTGAAATTAATTTATTTTAGTATAAATAACCTTGATTCATAACTATAGTGAATTTTTGAATTTTGGGAAATATTCAATTTAATTGTATGTTTTTTTATTTAAATTGATTATTTGATTAATTAGTAATCCCATGTTTTAGTAGTATGATTAGTGAAGTTTTAAAGGGAGAGACTCACCCTTACAAAACTTATATTTTAAAAAAAAAGATATTGACAAAATAAAGGATTGTAATGTTATAAAATTAGATATTCTCTCTCACACACACATGTTGTTATTCTTATCCTTTTCTAAGTAATGTACTACTCCAACTCATTTAAACTTCAACAAATGGTTCGGCTACTCTTTGTTTATTGTTCTTATTCTATACTTTCTGGATTTTTTTTCATTCCTTTCTTCTACAACTGACAGACCCTAGAATCATTGCTGAGGAGCAAATCCACTACACAAAAGATACCAGGAAATTTGGTGGCTACGAAGTGATTTAAGTCACTTTGTAGCTTAGGTCACTTTGTTGGTGCTTTTGATTGAGCAGTGTTCATGGGACAGAAAGCGCGTTTGTAAAATGACATAGCACTTGTAAAACAAAATTCTTAGGTATAAGAAAAGAGACAAAATTTGGTGTTTACAATTCATATATGCACGTGACAACAAATTATTGAAAAGGTGCCTTCAACCTACAAGTGTGAACAGATTTGTCATAGGAGATTCAAAATGAAGTGTGAATACCCTCATAGGAGATTAGAAATCTGGGTGGCAATGAGGTGCAATCCTTTGTAATTCTTCTAAGTGCCCATAAAGAACTCAACACCAACCTTATGAAAAGCAAAGCATTTAATTGGAGCATGGAAATTGAGAATACTTACTTTCTGGCCATTTCTCACTTGTAAATATTAATTAAAGAATAAGAATTCACTAGCCTAACTAACCCCTCACACTATGTACATCTACTTAGTTTTCACACCAGCTACTCACATTACAAAAAGAATAACAGCATAGTAGATTATACAAATTCAATGAGCCTAGCCTAACCTAACCCTCCCGCATTGGACGTTTACCTTTGGGGTCTGCTTCAACAGTAGCGGAGCTGGTCCCTGTGGCACTAGTAGTAACAGTGGTATAATTATTACTTGAATCAGAAGTGTGTGAATCGGAGGCACCAGAGATACCCAATGTGGAAGACAATGCAGAGTTTCTTCGAGGTCTTCTGTATCTAGAACCAGGCACTCCTGGTCTGCTTGGTTCTTGCATCTGCCCTGGCTTCCTCGACAGCATCACCACCACACGCCTCATCGTGGGACGTAGCTGTGGATCTCCTTGAGTGCATAACAAACCCATCTGAATGCACATGGCTACCTCTTCATCTACCATTGTACCTGCTATCGTCGAATCCACAATTTCTAAGCTCTTTCCTTTCTTGTACATCTTGTATGCCTGTTATAACCACACAAAACCAAACCAGTCTTCATCAATTCTAAATGCAACTTGGTGATGTTGGTGGGGAGAGTTAATTCTGTGAAGACTGAAAAGATATACAATCCATGACCACAATTTATCAAATAAAAAGTCCTCAAAACTTGCGGAAATGTCAACCAGAATAAGAAATTTGGTGAGGAGATAATAATAAATAAAGAGTGTTACCCAATCAAGCATGTTCTGCGCGTCCACATCCAAATTAAAAGAGGAGTTTCTTTGACCGGTGATCAACTCCAATACCAAAACTCCATAACTAAATACATCTGCCTTCACCGATAGATTTCCATGCATAACATATTCCGGAGCCATGTATCCACTGAACAATTTACCACGTAGCAGTTATTGGCTAAAAGTTAAAAATCATACGCCACAAACAACGGGTCAAGACACTTGACTTGACTAGTCAGACATATAATCAAATAGATGCAATGCAAGATGTGTCGTAACTAATACGCAAATTTCTTTATATGGTGATTTGATATATGAGAAGAACCCATGAATTGATGCCAAAAAGGATTAAGGTAAAAAGCTTTTTTATAAATATTTTAGTGATAAAAAAGTAAGAGTCATATAATGAGGGCTGAGAATATACTGTTTAATGTTGATTACTTTTCAAACTATTTGAAATGCACTAAGATTTCATAAAACGTCAAGTCTAATAATTGAGATTGTAACTTATAAAATATTATTAAATGTGCAAAATTACCAAGAGTAATGCTTGACACATGAAAGAGGATCGAATTTATTCTAAAACAAAATTAACTTTTCCTTTGCCCTAATCCAAAACATCGCTCGCAGTGTAAAATAGTTTACGCTAACCAAATGGAAGAAACATTGCAAGTTTATTTATTTTCAACAAAATACATGATTCACCGTTAACTTTTAACTTGATCTGATTATTTTATCATGTTATTTTATTTTAATAAGCTAAAATTTAATTATTATTAATATGTAAAATAATAAAAATTATGATGTGTATATTAATTTATATTTTTATCTATATAACTCATTTACTGTTATTAAGAAATTTAAATTTAAGATAAATTTGTTTTTGAAGTCATCCATCAGATAGCAAGAGAACAAATGAGAACTTAGAACGTATAAAATAAATAAATAAAGTGATTTATATAATTAAAGGGTACATTGGAAATTAAAATATATAAAAAAAATGAATTCACTTTATTTATAGTGATAAATATTAATTTAACCTGATCTCCTTCAATTGACGAATTATGTTATCTCCGCTAATGAAGAAGCATTTAATTTTGTTTTGGTTTATTTCCATGGATTATTTAAGGAGAAAGATATTAAAAATTTGATAGAAATAAAAAAAAAATAAAAAAAATAAAAGGATAGGCAAAGCAAAGCTTACTTGGTTCCAGCCACACGTGTGTTGACTTGGGACTGATCTTCGGGGAAGAGACGAGCCATGCCAAAATCTGCAATCTTGGGCGTCCATTTGTCATCAAGCAAGATGTTACTGGCCTTGATGTCACGATGGATGATGCAATTGTGTGAGTCTTCGTGCAGATAAAGCAACCCTTTTGCAACTCCTGTGATTATGCCCAACCTACGTTTCCAATCAAGCTTCTCTCTCTTTTCTGATTCTGCATCCATTTCAACTTACGTACTGTTATCAAAATAACAATTCAGTAATCTTCAACAACCTCAATTCTTACTCCTAACTTCCCCAAACAACACTTTCATGCTAAACATTCTCTTCTCTATTCTCTTATCTTCCTCAAACTTATCCTATCAATCAACTAAATAACTCTCAAGCTCTTCTACACTTTCTTCACACTTAAATCAGTTTTTGTTTCTTGGAAATAGTGAAGAACATAAACGATAGTAATTAGGAAAAACAAGGAATTGAGGATGGGTTTTCTAGTGATTTGATGAATGATGAAGGAGTGGCGTGCATTGAAGAAGCACTTACTGAAAAGAAACTTGTCTAGGCTTTCATGAGCAACATACTCGTAAACAAGGAGCTTTTCGTTGCCATGGACACAATAGCCCACCAAATTCACCACATTCCGATGCTGCACACGAGCCAATAGCTTCGCCTCGTTCATGAACTCTTTCTTCCCTTGATTTGAAGTGTGTGATAACTTCTTCACAGCGATCTCTCTACCATCATTCAACTTCCCCTGCAAACAAACCCAAAACCCAGATTCCAGTAATCACAAAATGCTATAAGCTTCTTATTTTAACCTGTTAAATACAGTATAGGAGCATTTTTTTTGACGATTTTTCACGGAAAGGGGAAAAACCAAATTCTAGAAAAGCATCAAGTCATTGAATCCAACCATTAATTTGGAAGAGAGAACTACGTTTGGATTAAATTTCAGAGAAAACATGTACCAGAACCAATTAAAAGCTTATCGATTTTGATTATACCTTGTAGACAGGTCCAAAACCTCCCTCGCCTAGCTTGTGAATAGCACTAAAATTCTTGGTGACAGCGACCAAGGTTTCGTAGGGAAAAATCTTCTGCTCTTGTGCAGCCATTTTCTGTATGTCAGCTTCATCGTTTCGCTCTGACCAAACACAACAAAGCAGAAACAGAATCCTGGTAAAATCAGACAACTCGTCTACCAGAAAATCAAACGTTTTAAACAGAGATTGAAGAAGATAGAGGGGAGTTACCTTTACTAGAACCGAATTTGAAGTGTTTGACAAAACTGTGAAAAAAGCTGTGAGTGTGAGACTTGTCCTTGTCCTTGTCCATGGCGGTGTCCAATGAATGTCTATGGTTCCCGATTTCAAGAGATGCCCATGAAACGAAAAGAGGAACAGAAAAGGAGGAAGTCTTGATTGAAGCAAAGTTGTGATCTTTTTGGAAGAATGAAAAATGGGTTCGTGGGGAAAGGAGAGTGGGAGGAGAAAATTGAGGTTGAGTTGGTACAGGAAGAACAAAGAAATAAAGAATGAAAAGAGAAGAGAGAAGCGTGTTGCACTTGTGTCGTTGGACTGACTTATTAAAATCTGAATTTTCTTCAATAAACCCAAAAATAATCATTTTCCTTCAATAATATTCATCGATCTATTTGCTGGTTATAAAGGGAAATCGGGTCCTGAACACGGCTGTTTCAATTATCTTGTTGCTTTTCCTTGCTAGGAATAAATAAATACATGATCGTGAGCCCATGTGTACTGAGTCTTTTTTTTATTAAATAGATTTAAAATAATAAATTTAAAATACGAATTTTCAAAATTAAATTCACTTAAGTAATAAATATTTTTTTAAGATTATTAAAAAATATGTATAATCAATTTTAATTTAAAAATAAATTATTAATAAAAATAAATTTTGATATAAAATATTAAATTTTAATGTACAATTTAAAAATATTATTAACATCAATATTTAATTTTTTAACTAGTTTTTCTACTATGTTTTTCAATTTAAAATTATGAATATCTTTTTCACAAAAAAGTTAAAATATTTAAAAATATTTATTTGGAAATTTTATATAAATTATTTAAATAAATTAATGGATGAGTTGCACGTGGTTAGTGTTTTTGCATGTGGTGCTAAGAAGTCTAAATTTTAATGTGTCTGTATTGCACATATTGTGTATTTGCAATTTATATTAATTTGATATTTTAAAATATATTAAAAGAATTCTATGTTAAGTGTCTTTTATGATAGTACAAAGAAAAGGATAGCATAAAAAATAGGTTAACATTGTATTGATTAGTGTATATGTTTTTAATGTAGTGATTAATTTGATATTATTATTTATGGGTAAGTAATCTTATTGTGATGGAAAACATTTTTTTTATAACTCAAATCAACAATTCATATTTATTGGATTGGATGGATTAGAATGACTATTAATTTATATATTAATGTGATATTGATTATTTTGATGTCAAAATTTTTATTATAAATATTCTTTTATAGAACATTTCTATTAGTTCGACAATATAATTATCTACTTATAAATAGATTATGAATTTTGTTAATACATACCAAAATGTTCAAATTTAATACACTATCTTATTCTCTCTCAATATCATAACCTATAGAATTTTTTTTCTCATACTCAATTTTATCACTTTTCACCAAAGAAAAAAATATACTTTGGTGACTATGTCCAAAGTACACCCATTAGCAAGAGTCCTAATGGTAACGATTCTCATGACAAAAGTAAGTTAAGTTTATATAAGATGAAAGTCTTAAATATATTAAGTATTACTATTTGACATTCAATGTTTGATAATAACAATCAAGACTTAGTGTGTTTAAACATGATTTATCTAATATGCAATGAGCATAGATGAAAAGCTCAAGGTGATACTTAATCATGATCAAAGAAAAAAAATCCTTGTTAAAGATACAACTCATGATTGAAGTACAAAAAGCAAAGGTGGATGATGTTGTGATAGATAATATCCACATATGAAGTCTTCAAGAAGTATCAAACACTACTACAATGAAAACAAGAAGTGTTAGACATATAATATGAAGAAATGAAATAGTGTCAGACAACCATGTTATCTATAAACGACCATATTTTTCATTACCTTAGAAGTTTATCCTTATGACATGAGATATAAGTCATTCAAGACAAAAAGTTGTGATAAGAAGAATGCAAGCTAAAAAAGTAAGAAGAAATTAGAGAAAATATTGTTGAAGATGGTTGCTGCCCCTTCAAGATTGTGTTTGATGAAGACTTCTATGTACATTTCATGTGTATTTTGCTTTGCTTTAAGTGTGTCTTAGGTAGTGCTTAGAGGTTGTTTAAGAGT
>Ga0123342_1004221_pt1 | contig 22183 bp, 14 predicted proteins | sample Turbeawhitnodule_FD_89960 | JGI IMG/M metagenome (GOLD analysis project Ga0123342, IMG submission 89960) | Root nodule microbial communities of legume samples collected from Mexico - Turtle bean Mexico white nodule | ecosystem: Host-associated > Plants > Roots > Nodule | place: Mexico: Nepantla... | reverse complement strand
ATATAAGACATAATAAAAGAACATTACACATATATATATATATATATATATATTATTTATGTCTTTGTTTTATATATATATATATATATATATATATATATATATATATATAAATGTTTATGTATGTAAGACATTTTACAGTATTATGTATATAGTTAAGTTAGTACATGTTGTTATAATTTTTTATGTTAACATTTATTATTGATTAAATATATCACTGTCAAAAGTAAATTTTATAGGTATTTTTACTTTTTTATTGATATGCCCCTTTTGTTGTATACATGGTTTATGGTACAAGTTAAATATTTTCTTTTACATAACTATTGTTATAATTATTATTTAATAAACATTTTAAGAATTTAAATTACGATATTATCGAAATTCATGATAAATAAATATCTTTAAACAAATATAAATTGGATTTAAGATTTATAATAAATAATTTAAATTGTGATATAATTAATTTTTTTTTTAAATTATAGTATATAAGTAAATTGTAACATATAATTAGATATTATAATATTATATATAATAAGTTATTTCCCCACATAATCGACAACATGTATTGAAAAAGTAAAATTTGAGTCACATTCAATAAATATTGATATTTTCTCTCCATTATTAAAATGTTGTTGAGATCTCTTCAGACAATAAAATTGACTTAAGAATGCATTTCTATTTCTAGAATATCAATAGGAACAAACGTTTTTGTTTTATCATACTTGAAACACTTAATGTTAATTCCAAACTAAGTTTTAACCTTTTCAAATGAGTACTAGCTTCAAACAGAGCAAAAATATTCAAGTTAAATGAGTACAATCATCAATCAATAAATGTTTTTTCCACGTGCTTACCATAGGTCCCAAATGTCACAATATTCAAATAATGATTGGATATCTTGTTGAGTAAATTGAAAGAGTAAACTTAATAAAATGATAAATTTGACAATTGGAAGTAGAAAAAAAAAATCATTACTCAAAAGTCAAATAACTTTATGAGAGACACCTCTAAATCTATAATGTTAAACAAAAGAATATTCTTAGAAGATTTGGTATTCTGAAAAGAAAAGAAAAACATGATTTGTACTAGTCTAAACAAAATTAGAGTTATTTGGCCCTTCATAAGATTACCACTCCAATCTTTTAATAAGACTACCACTTCTTGTAAGAATATGTATACTTGAAATTCAAGATTTAAACATGTCTCTAATCAAATTCTCCAACTTTTAAATAATGATTTTTTATATTTCACACAATTCTTTTACTCTTAATGTCAAATTTGTTCTCTTTCCAAGTTTAAAATATTATTTTTCACTTTATTAAGAGATGTCTCGATCATTATTTGATACATTACCCAGTTTTGACATTTGGCCCTATAGTAAGTTTCTTATGATAACAAACATTTTTTTTCTAACCATGGTTGATGATTGTAGTTATTTTACTTAGATATTTTTAATATTTTTATCAAATGGTTAAAACTCAATTTGGGGTCAATATTAATAGTTTCTTATGTGACAGTGTAAAAGAATTTGTTTTTACTAATTTTCTAATAACACGGAGCACCCAACATCAATTTTTTTTATGTGGAGAGACCCATCAAAATTTAATAGTTGAGAAAAAACATCAACATATATTAAATGTGGTTGAGCTTTACATTTTCAATCCATGTTGCCAATCTAATTTTGGGAAAATATGTTTCCACTATTGTCTTTCTAATCAACGAGATTCCATAAAAATATAATTTATATTTGTTTTATGATACTAATCTCTTAGGTAAGTAACCAGTTACACTACCTATAAAGATATCCTAGTTTAAACTTAGTCTCAACGATCCTATTAAGGATTCTTTTGTATATGGAAGATTAACGGAAAGACTTGTGTACTTTACCATTTTCTTGGCTAGACATTGCCTTTGCATTTCACAAGCTAAGTCATTCCATGAAGAATTCATTAACCACACATTTAACTATGCCACTATCATAACAAGATTCGTTAGACTTATTGCGACACCTGCTATCAAGTTGCTATCTAACCATCCAAAAATATTTAGTCTCACACTTTAGATATCCAATATTCGATAGGAAAGACTGTATTAGAGATACCATATTAAACAAAGAAAGCTCAAATTAATATATATATATATATATATATATATAAGTATGTATAAATCTCACTTTATAGTCCTTCATATACAATATGAACTAAACAATTGTCAATAAGGAGTTGAAATTCTTAATCTTATTCTCATTTTAAAGTGTAACAACCATTAACCTTTTCAGAAGATATTTGGTTTCCAAAAATATAAATTATTGTGTAAATTTAACTTTTAATTTTATTAAAATTTTATAATTAAATAAATTATAGTTATCAAATTATTGTATAAATTTAATTTTAATTTATATTTAAACTATATATTTAAACTTCATGAGATTTTTTAGTGATGACTCCAGGAGGCAATTCCATGTATACTTCTTCTTGTAGATCACCGTGTAAGAAAACATTGTTTACGTCCAACTGTTCTAGATGCCAATCCATGATAGATGCAATAGCCAGAATACTTTGTATGGTAGTAAGTCTAGCTACAGGTGAGTATGTTTCCATATAATCAATACCTTTACGCTGCGTATATCCTTTCGCTACAAGCCTTGCCTTGTATCTCTCAATGTCTCCATTAGCTCTTCGTTTGATTTTGTATACCCATTTGCAACCGATGGGCGTTTTGTTGGGAGGAAGATCCATGATTTCCCAGGTCTTGTTGACTTCTAGCGCCTTAATTTCCATCTCCATAGTTTTCATCCATTCAGAGAATTCTTTAGCTTCTTCATAGCATCATGACTCAGTTTGTGTTGAAATAGATAAAGTATACTTTAGTTGTCTTTCTGAGAGTTTTCTATAAGAAATAACAGAATTGAGTGGGTAGAGTGCCTTATCATTGTTTCTAAGAGTCTTGTTACATGGTGTTGCCATGATTTGATGATGATAATCTTCTAGATATGCAGGTGTTTTTCTTTCTCTTGTAGATCGTCTCAGAATTTCATGTTCAACTTGTTCTTGGCTTTGTCTTTGTTCTTCTTGATCTATTAAGTTCTTCTCAATTCCAATCTGCCCAGGATCATCACAGTGATACCTCATTGGATCATTGGTCTCTTGTCCAATCACATGCTCATCCCTTTCTTTTAAATCATCAAAGTAAGTCTCATAAAAAAATAACATTTTTGGATATAAATATTTCTCTAAAATCCACATTCATGATAATATAACATTTTGTTCCTTGTTTGTAACCGAGAAAGATGCACTTTCGTGCTTTAGGATCAAGTTTGCTTATGTTTTGTTCAAGAGTTGAAGCAAAACACAAACAACCAAACACTTTGATATCAGAAAGGTCAGACACACAATTATATAGAAGCTTATAAGGACAATTATTTTGAATAACATGTGAGGGTAAACGGTTTATTAAATGGAGAACATGCACAACAATAAATGACCAAAAAGCTCTAGGAAAATTAGATTGGAACATTATGCAGCCAGCAACATTAAGAACATGCTGGTGTTTTCTTTCAACGGTAGAGTTTTGTTGCGGCGTTTCATTACATGAAGTTTGATGTATTATGTCATGCTTATCATAGAAATCCTTCTAGCAAAATTATTTTTCATTATCAGTCCTAATAGTTTTAATGTCTTTATTAAATTGACTCTTAGCATAAGTGACAAAATGTTGCATATGCTCTCTAGTTTCACTTTTACTTTTCATTAAGTGTATCCATGTATATTTGCTAAAATCATCTACTATAGTTAAGAAGTACTTATGTCCGTGTATGGAGGAAACACCTAGAGGACCCCATATGTCCATGTGCACAAGATCAAAAGTGCATTGGCTATTAGTTTTTCTAAGGGGAAAAAGAATCTTACGTTGTTTTGCAAGATGACAAGGAGTACAAACAGTTATTTCATTAACATGTATACTAGCATGATTCTTGGCTAAATTTTATAAAACTTTATTTGATGGATGTCCCATTCTGCAATGCCAAACGTTCAAGTTTTCAATAACTTTAAAAGTGTTATCATTCTGAAAGAAAAAAAACAACATTTTCTTCCTTATCTGCACACAGCTGATAGAGACCATTCTTGATCTCAGCTCGACCAATCATCTTCAAGGTAGTCTTCTCCTGTATCTGACAAGCATTTTGTGAGAAAAGAAGTTGGCATCCTAAATAGTTTGTTAGTCGTTGAACAGAGATAATATTCAACATAAAATTTGGTATATATAGAACATTATATAAAATAATGTTTTTAGTCAATATAACAGTTCCAACACATGCAACAATGATACTTTGATTATTTGGAAGCTTAACTTTTACAGGTTTAATTTTATAATAGCTAGTGAAAGAAGGTAGGGAGCAGGCTACGTGATTTGTAGCCCTAGTGTCAATGATCCAAGAGTGCATACCTCTCTTACCTGTGTTGTTTTTTATGGCAAACTAATCTCCTATGGTGTTGTTTATCAACTTATCTTTGTTCTTTGAATCTTAAATCATGTTTATCAGTTGTTGAAGTTGCTCCGGTCCAAAGGCTTTAAAGATTTGCTCATTGAGAGTTTCATTGTGTGTTGGTTTTTCAGTCTCAGTCATCAAATCACCCTCTTTCTAAAGAACATTTGCAGTGTAATTCATCTTTTGCTTCATCCAAGGTGGGAACCCGTGTTTTGAATAACACTCGTCAGTGTGATTCATCTTGTGGCAGTAAGAACACCTGCTTTCCATAATGTTGTCCTCTTCCTCTTCCATAACTATGCCCACCTTGACTGGTGTTGTTGCTCTTGTTGATTTTTTGATTGACACTGTTAATCATTATCTTTGTATCCATCCCCATGTCTTCATTCAAGTGACGTTCTTGTTGAATAACCAAAGAGAAGACACGGTTTATTCCTGTAGAGATTCTATCAAAAGAATTTTCGTTTTAACATCATTATACATTTCTCCCAATCCTTTCAAGAAGCACATTACCCGTTCAGAATCCTTGTAGGTGGACATGGTCTTCATCATGTTACAACTGCACTTAAAAGATTTGAAACATGAAAAATGGTTGCCTTTTGAAAACCTTTCTCTGAGATCTTCCCACAACTCTTTCGCATTGTCTATATACACTGTGCTTTGTGCGATTTGGGTCGTGATGCTCCGTGTGATCCAGGAGATGACCATGACGTTGCATCTCTCCCATGCTTCATATTGATTGTCGCTATGGGATATGTGATGGCTCTGGTAGGTCTCCATTGACGAACTTGAATTTATTCTTGGAGAGCAAAGCCCTCTTCATTGCTCTGCTCCAGGAATGCTAATTTGAACCATCCAATTGTGGCACGACCAAGACCATCCCAGGATTTTCTCCCGGGTGTAGATAATACGCGTTAGCGGGATTTTGTTGTTCATTCTTGAAAGAATTTTCCCGGGCTTCAGCCATGGAGACAAATGCAAGAAAAAGATAAGCAGGGAAAGAGAAACAGAATCGTTAGGAGCGGAGAGCAGAGTGGGGGTTATACCCGCTCTGAAACCATCTTGGATTTTTGAAGATTCTTCGTTGTAGAAGGCAATTAGTGGTGCAGTGAACGTGGATAGGAACAGAGAGCTGTGTGCGGTGGGTGGTAAAGGGTAGAGAGAGAAGATAGCCACAATAATTAATCAAAATAAAAAAATTTATTAAAATTGAACACCCTTTTCATAAGGAAAAATGATACATGTTAAATACACCCGAAGATGTAATTGGGATGCAATTGGGTTTGACCCATACAAACAGAAAAGGGCCCAAAAAGATAAAAAGTTTGTATTGATTTTCTTTGATGACATATTAATATACAGTCCTTCTTGAAAGAACCATTTGTTACATCTTAAATGGGTTATTATTGGTTATTCAGTTGTTGCAAAAGCACCAATTATTTGCAAAATTGTCAAAATGCTCTTATTGTGTAAATTTAACTTTTAATTTTATTAAAATTTTATAATTACATAAATTATAGTTATCAAATTATTGAATAAAGTAGGGATGACAATGTGGGCTGACCCGCTTCGCATAGGTTTGTCCCATGTTTGGCCCTGCAAAATGCGGGTTGGGTTGGCCCGTCCGCGTAATGAACGTGAACTGATTTCTCTGTTCTTCCACGCATAAGAGTCATCCCGTGGGTCTACAAGACAGCGCACGTACAATTTTTTTTTTAGAAATTCAATAAAAATGTTTGTTATTTTTTGATACTGAAAAATTAAATATAAAGGAATTCAAACAAAATATTTGCTACTTTTTGCATTGTTACTTAAATGTTTCGTGAGACCAATATGATCATCGTACAAAATAACAAAATAAATTGTTATCATAAAAAAATATGATCATCCTGTAATAAACAGAGAAAGAAATGATGGTTCAATTAGTTATGTCTCATTTAAAAAATATTATTGTCCTGTTTCTTTTCTATATTTTGAATCACGGTGATGCATATTCAATGGAATCAACCTCACACGTTGATCCAACTCCAATTGATAGCAGAATGGCAATGAAAGAAGGACAAAGGATATATCTGTCTCATGACCTGCTTTCCAAAATTGCGAGTGGTTTAGGGCTTATGGACTTTCTCAGTTTCCGTTGTATCTGGAAAGATTGGCACATTGCTTCTTCAGAAGTTTTCCACGAAGATAAATCTTTGGACTGAACGAGTTCAACCATATGTATTTTTACCGGTTTATTGTGAGAGTATGATCATATTTTATTTTGTACTATAATCATTTGTTTTGTACGATGACCATATTGGTTGAACCATTAATTTTAATTTACACATTGAACAGTTGAAAACACATGGTCTTATCAGATGGGAGGGGTGGGAGGAGTGGGAGGAAAGCTCTGTGTCTGAAGGTGGATTTTGAAAAAGCCTACGATTCGATCAGATGAGATTTTCTTTATGATATGCTACAAAGTATGGGGTTCCACAGTAAGTGGATTACCTGGATGAGAGGTTGTATGGAAAGTGTCACGGTATCTGTACTTGTTAATGGGAGTCCTACGGAGAATTTAAACCTTATAGAGGTTTGAGGCAAAGCGACCCTCTAGATCCTTTCCTTTTCATAGTAGCAGCAGAAGGCCTGGCAGGCCTAGTAAGGCAAACTGTTAAGGCTAGTATGTTGTCTGGCGTTAAGATTGGTAGAAAGGAGGTAGAGGTGAGCATCCTTCAATTTGCAGATGACACTGTGTTTTTCTGTGAAAACTCTTTCTCCAATGTGGTGACTCTAAAAGCTATCCTTAGAGGGTTTGAGTTAGCTTCAGGCTTGAAAATTAATTTCCATAAGTCAAAGCTAACAGGCATCAATGTCCACAGAAACTCCCTTGCTTGCTACACTAAGACCTTGAACTGTGTCCAGATGGAATACCGTTCAATTATTTAGGCCTTGAAGTGGGAGGAAACCCAAGGAAGAAAAACTTCTGGGATCCTGTGCTTAATAAGTTAAAAGCAAGGCTCAGTGTATGGAAAGGGAGATTTTTATCCATGGCATGGAGAATTTGCTTAATCAAATATGTTCTTACGTCAGTACCGCTTTACTATTTGTCCCTGTTCAGAGCGCCGGTAACGATTTGTAAAAGCATCACAAGTATTCAAAGGAGGTTCTTATGGGGTTGGGGGAAGGAAAACAAGCCAATCTCTTGGGTAAGCTAGAAAGTTGTGTGCAAATCAAGAGAGGAGGGTGGTCTGGGGTTGAAAGACATTCGAATGTTCAACTCTGCCCTTCTGGCTAAATGGAGATGGCGTTATATAACGGATGTGTAAGGGAGGTGAAAGGACTTGTTGGATGCGAAGTATGACTCAGACCTACAACATATGCAAACACCAGTGAAGCTACAATCATGGTGGTGGAGAGATATCCTTAAAGTCTGCAAGGAAGGTGAAGGAGATGGATGGTTTATAAATGGAATTGGGTGGAAAGTAGGACGCGAATATAAAGTAAAGTTTTGGGAGGATGTGTGGGTTGGAAACTTCAATCTCAAAACTCGGTTCCCCAGATTGTTTTCTTTGTCTTTAAACCAAGGGCATAAGGTGGAAGAGGTAGGTGAGTGGGAGGATTTGGAGTGGCGTTGGAGTCTAAGGTGGAGACATGCAAGATTTGAGTGGGAATCTGTGCTAGAAGCAGAGCTCGTAATACTCCTATCCACTGCCAATCTGATTAAAGATAACAACGATGTTCTTGTATGGAGGAAAGATGAGTCGGGAGGTTTTTCTGTGAACTCCGCTTATGAATTCTTAGCTAAACATGGATGGAAGAGGCCCTCAAGTTGATGTATTCAAGTATTTGTGGAAAGCTAAAGCTTTCCCCAGTGTGGTGACCACAGCATGGAGGGCTCTGGTGGATAGATTACCAACTACAAAGTGCTTAAGAAGGAGAGGGGTGATGGTAACCTCCACCTTATGTGTGTTATGTCAGGCTAAGGAAGAATCTTGTCAACATCTATTCCTTGAGTGTAAATATGTCATGAGTGTTTTGTCCATGTGCTTTAGATGGATTGGTATCTTGTTTGTCCAACATAACGATATGAAGATCCACTTTGAGAGCTTCCACCTGTTCTAGGGTAGCTATAGTCAAAATTTGGTGTGGAAAGGGGTTTGGACAACAGTAGTCAGGTCAATTTGGGACCATAGGAATTAGGTTGTTTTCAAGCAAGGAGTTGTAGATGTGGAAGAGATTTTTCAAAAAGTCCAACTCAAATCGTGGCTATGGATGAAGCATAAGTCGGTCTCTTTTCATTACTCCCTAATGGATTGGATCTTGAATCCAATGCTTTGTATCAGAAGTCACAAGTGGGTTTTGAAAGGAGTTAACTGCCTTGTAAGAGGAAGGAGGCGCCAACGGTGGTGTGTTGTGAAAGTTGCAGAACAAATGTTGTGTATGATGGTGTTGCGGTTGCAGGTTATGATCCTTATGGATGAGGGAGTGGCATAACCTGTTGGGGTAGGAAATGATGTCTGCTGGGTGGATGGTGATCCAATGACTTTTTAGTTTGTTGGATGTTCTGGTGCTGACTTAAAGTGGTAGGGTAGGTTCATTTAAAGTTTGCAGCTGATGTATGATGCTTCTGAAGGTGATGAGGTCTTGCAGAAGTTGGAGAACACGCTGGCAGAAGTAGGTTCTTCTTCTCTGATTGAAGCTGCTGGTTGCAAGGGCTTGGCTGGGCATTATAAATGCAATCATTGAGGGTGACGTTATGTAGAGTTGAGCATGTACACGAACCAGCTTCTGGTGTATGATAATGAGAGCAGTAGGCAAAAACAGGATTAACTGCTCCGTTGGGTTGGAAAGGATTTTGTGCTTCACAAAAGGTGGTTATCGTGGCAGCTGTGACAACTATTTTTCGTGGCCATTTTTTGAGACTGCTATAATAGACCAAAGCAGGGATGCTACCACATTGGTTAAGGCATGATGGATTGGTAAATGAAGACTTGAGGTCTTTACAAGGAAGAGGTGTCAAATAGATAGGTCTCTTCTTAATCAGTAAGGTATATGAAGACTCTTAACAAGTATATGGAGTGCATGGAAATCACTGCTGTAGGTTGTTGAGGTTCAGTGATGACCACATAGCCCAAAACAGATGTTTTTGGGGCAGCATGAGCTTTATCAATCCAAGCCATTGTATCAGTCCAAGCCAATTGGGGACAATGAAATCAGAGTAGGTGACTATGAGGAGGAATGAAGGATCAAGTATAGGGAGGCTTGGAGGCTGGAGTGTTTTAAGGCATTAAGGAAACATATCTCCAAAGTTGGTGGAGGTGGTTTTTGGTGATTGTGTCCTGTATTGGATAGATTTGTGGTGTAAATGGGTGCTGGTCCTTATGTGCATGACCTATCGTGGGGTTTTTGAGGTTTTTGCAAGCTAAACGTTAGTGTCAAAGGTAGCAGGGTGTCAAGTATGTGTTTGTTTATGCCGTTGCAATTTTAGCACTTTTTTAATAAGGGTTCAGGGGCACCCCTTAAGTGTCCACATAATGATTAATTAATTCTTTGTTGATAAAAAAAATGGTCTTATCAAAACATGATTGGAATAATCTCTTATGATGCAAAATATTTTGATAATACATATTTAATGGTTGATAATAAATTAATTGTAGAGTAATATGTCAAGCATCTATGTTTGAATACATTATCTCTCCTGATTTATTGTGGGAGTAGGATCATAATTAATTTTGTACGATAATCATTAATTTTGTGCATATATGTCTCTTTCTCAGTTTAAAACTAAGAAAGATGATATTGAAAAACAATATATAGCAATGGATGAGGAAGATGTAACATGCTCAATTTTTCAATAACAATGCAAAAAGTAACAAATATTTTGATTGAATTTCTTTATATTCAATTTTTCTGTAGCAAATATTTTTATTGAATTTCTAAACAACATTGAAATTTTTTTATTCAATTTTTCATTTTTTCATTTTTTTTTGAAATATAATAACATTGATGAAAGAAGAAATATTGAGTAAATATTTTTAAAAGGACATAAGCATATTAATTTTTTTGGTTATTGTAAAATTAAATTAAAAAAATTGAACTAAGACAAAAAATTAGTGACTAAGTAAAAAAGGGAATATATATTGCATATTGTTGGGGGTAATCTGACCAACTCAAAGCATAATAAATAAGTTGAGCTAATAAAAATTTGTTTGGAAAATGTTGAATCTTATCATTTTATAATAGGATTTTTCTTTCTTCACTTCCTTACTTTCTTCTCGCACTCTTGTAAAATACAAATACCAGCATGTCTTTATCTAAATATATTTTAAATTATGTATTTTAAAATATAATTTTGAATTAGATAATAAAAAATATTTTAAATCATGTAATCTAAAACAATATTATTTAATTTTTGAAATATAATTCTAGATTAGATAATCAAAAGAATATTTTATAATATATAATTTGAAATGATATTATTTAAATTTTAATACACAATTTAGAATATATTTTGAATAGTTTTAAATTTATTAATTTAAATTATTGTAGATTACATAATTTTAAATTGATTACAAAGTATTAGAACATGTATCTTGGTCATTTCATATTATTGAAGTAGGAGAAAAAATTTGTAGGAGTGCAAAACGAAAATCTCTTGAATATTCTGTTCATAATTTTTTGTTTGAACAAAAGGCCAGACCCAAGTAAAAACTAAGAGGGAAACCTTGAATCAGCCCAATAAAACAATATTGAGAATAAAATAAATTCTAAAAGGAGAAAAAGAGCCAACTTCTATCATGATTCTCACAGCATGAAAAAAACTTATATCGTATGAAAAGTTTCCTTAAAGAAATTTCTTTTACATAATTAAATGTAAGATACGATAATACCATTTTTTTTGTTCTACTGCTGATATAAGTCAGTTTTTTAATTCATAAATACATATAATGTTAAAAAATATAATTTTGAAAAAAATTATATCAATCATTTGTATATAAATTAACTTATATGAAAATAATTTTAACTTGAAAAAAATCATTTTTCTAAAGTAATTATAAAAAAATTATCCAAACAAGCTCTTAATATATTTTAACTTTCATATAAAATATTATATCTTCTTAATATATCTTTTTATCTTTACAATTAATAACCAATTTACTCGTAATATATGGTTCAGTTAGAGAAAATGATAAATAAATATTTAATGTAATATTAATTTATAAAATAATTGAGAGCTTTTTATAATTGAGGTTATAGTCTAAGCAAAATAACATATTTCTATGTTCTTAATGAGTTTTCAAAACAATTAATCTTCTTCTTCTCTTCTTGTTTTATCGGTTTTTGCTGGATCCGCTAGTTTAGACTCTGTTACGAGGACTATTTATAGTGATTGGTTTTGAACTTTAACTTAATTGGACTTTTATTTTTCACACCTTACGATTGTTAAATATATTTTTGATGTTTTCAACCTATTTATTGAACTTTGATACAATATTATTTTATTTTATTATTTATTTATATTATTTTAACCTTTAACATTTTCACCTCACGACCTAGTCACTACACTCTATATCACACGAGCTTTAAAACAAAACAATTTTATGTTTATTTTAATAGGATTTGGTTTCAAAATTAAACATGCAAAAATAAAACTTGTAATTTAAAAAGAATCAAACTTACGTAACAGTATCTAAAAAATTGTGTAAATAAAAAGATCCGTGTGTAAATCCGAACTTTAATTTTCAAGAATAAAATTTTAAACATAAATTAAATAAATATATCGAAATATCAAATTTGTGATTAAGAGGAATAATATAAGAATGAAAAGAAAACTGTGAAATTAAATCTAAAGAACTAGAGATGAAACTAATTCTAAAGAACTGAATTTAGATTATCCAATAAAGACTTAAACTGTATATAAATAGTTTATTTAAGAATATGATGAAAAAAGATACAAACACGCAAATTTTTATAGAAGTTAAAGTTAAAACTCAATTTAAATACACTTTTCTTATTTAATCTTCTAAGTGTTTTCTAAAAATTAAAAGTGATGCTTCAAATAATATACAATGATATTTTAATGAATTTAAACTTAGATTAACTATAAAAACATCAGTCATCTATATCTATTTTTTCCACCTCAAATATTATAAAAATATCTTAATTGTTGACAACTTCTTATGGTTATTTATTTTATAATAAAATTACACTTACACCACTTTGTTAAAAATTATGCTATACACATCCATGAAACTGTTTTCCATTTGTAACTAACAAATCCACATTTTTTTTAAGTTTTAAGTTGTGATTATCTATACCTGTAAGGTTATTTTTATAATCGTTTTTAAGTATATATAATATTTTTTTATTCTATTCTTATTTAATCTATTTCATTTTATTAGTACAATGAAATATTTTATATTTCATATGAATTACTTAAAAAATAAAATTATTTTTAATTTTTTTAAATTAATGTTAAGGGACAATTTTTATGTATAAACTAACTCTCCACCCTTCCGTTAATCTCTTATTTTAAAGCAACAACATAAAGAAAAAGGGAGTATACCCTCACATTCATCCGAGTTCCACACCAAATCTCAAGTATCAAATATAATAACCTTCATTTTCAATTATTCTTTTCACTCTATTTCAAGCAACTCTATTTTTTTGGCAAATCATTCTTTTGTATCTACCATCAAATGAATCATAACCTTAAGTGAACATCATCACACTTTTCGATCTCAAACTCACTAATGGAAGAAAAAAAAAATTGAAGAAAAAGAGAAACTCAAACCAGAAGAAAACAAAATAGGTTAATTAATCAATTCATCAATTTTTTTTACATATTATTTTTTACTTTTTAATTTTCAACTCATCCAAAATTATTTATGTATATCATTGTAAAAATTAATCAGAGGAAGAAAATTCAGATACACATACATTATTACGTATATGTTTTCGCTAGTATATATAATCCTACTTGAACTTCCATATTTTGGACAAAAAATTATTATTCTGATTATATGATCTCATCAAATTTATATCTTATTGCATTATCTATTTCATCAACTTAATTTTTTTTTTATTGAAAACCATAATATCTCTATTTTGATGAATTGACTTCCAGTATCAATAGTTTTTCTTTACTGGATTAAATAAAATAGAGTATTTGAGGATGTTCCTGCTTCAGACAACACGTTAGTGATAGAATTACATCGTATATGATTCACTACATCGTACTGATTTGGAGATATCTTGACTCCCTTTAGACTTGATGTTTTTTTTTTAAAATAGCTACAACATTCACAGAGAACCACAACATACTTTTTGTGTAGCTTGTATCCATATAACTAACAAAGTTGGAACCCATGACTAAGTGAAATATCTCCTATCAAGGTAGAAAACAGAGGAACCAATATGAACAGCATGCTACAAATGGAAGTTTCTGGTGCACAAAATGGCAATTCAGTTTTAAACTATGTATTTAGTGGCTTGGAACATTATTAATTTTGGATGTTGTGCATCACTGAATCATTGTGAAAGTAAAACAACAAGCGGATAGAAACAAGCAAATTTGTTTGGGGAACTTTTTTCTCAATTCACTCAAGAATTACCCTACTTATATACTATAAATTACTGCACTTCTGATATAGTGCTACGTTCCTGTCTAAACCAAACATAGCATAAGGTGTACGAATGTTTGGAAGCATGAGAGAAAGGTAGAAATGTTAGAGATTCTGTGATGAACTACAATCCAAAACCTCAGACTTGAAAAAATCTCCTCGTAATAACAAATTTCATCCTTATATTGCCTTTCACTTCTTGTTATGCTATTCAACGTTGAATCTTTTCTCAACTATTATCATTACGCTCAAATTTATTTACTTAAATTTAAATAATTCAAAATAGATGCAAATGTAAAAAAAACTCTTAAATCTTGTGTTGAAATTAAATACGGACTTTTTTTTAACTCCACCAGATAGATGGTTCAACGCACGCAAAAACCCTAAAAAAACGTCTAAACAAATACAAACTTTTAAAACATAAAAATTCAAAAAATATATAATATAAAAAATAATTTAAAAATGTGTTTTTTTATAAATGAATAATGCTATTCATTATTCAACAAACCATGCAAATATTACTTTCATATAATTGCACACAAAGTTACAATTGTCAATCAATAATCATGCCATAAAGTTGAAAAGAAGAAGCCCAACCTTATACATATGTATAGAAACATGCTTGCTGTAAACAAATTAAAACTTTTAGGAAAAAGTTCACTTTTGTTAATAATAACAAAAAAAAAAAAAGATTGATCACATATAAGAAAGTGTAAGAACATAACTAAACCTGACAGCTTTAAAAATAGCGTATTCTACTATCTTACATACAGCACATTAAAAGGCTTACCTTCTACATTGACTGTTATTAAAATCTATATAAAATGTGATTTTTCATGTGGAATATATATTTCATGTATTCATATAATTGATATTGAAAGACCTTAATTACATCCAACTATGCTCTTTCTACATTGATGATCAGTATAATCTTTAACAAAATTGATGTAAAATAGTGTTATTGTAGCTGCATTCAAAAGCAAAGTTATTAAAATGATGAGATTTAAACCTTTTCATATGTTGAGAATCTAAGCATCAATTGGTTTAGTTAATATTCAAGAGGAGAGTCCTAGAATTTGATAAAGCTTAAGGAATTCGAATTTATAAAAGAAGAAATGCCATTGCCACAAAAGATTGTCAAAAACGTAATTTAACATAAAGCAAAGGCTATTATAAAAGAAATTATGGTATGTAAAAACTTCTTTTTAGGTATGTTTAGGTCGGATCTGTCCCGGAACATGAAAATGCAGAAATGTGCTCCACTTATGTGAGTAGTAGGAACACTAAGATTATATTATTCTCCAATAACTAAATAAATTATGGATAAAAAATGGGTGTGTGGGGGACCAATTGTACCTTAACTCATAAACTTTGATTCTAAAAAACACAAAAAATTGAACAGTAGCACTTGTCTTTGGATGCAGAATATGTGATTTTTAGTGTGCCACTCAGCTTTATGCCCACCCAAAATAGAAAGTAAATGGCAGACTTGCATATTTTTAAGCAGATTTCCCCAGGAAAACTGCAATCACATATGCCATTTAATTCATGCATTAGCATTAAAAATTGTCATGGAATTTTGTCATCTTTTTCTCGTATCTTCTCCTGCCATCTTTTAGCCAAATTGTATTGCAAAAGATTCTTAAAACAAATAATTTGAGCTCATTTTTCATTTCTATCGACTTCAATACTATTATTCTCTAAGTCTATTTTTTCCCTATGTTATATATATAACAAGAATTAATAGTTTTCATTTTAAATACATATGTATTGTTGAATATATATATATATATATATATATATATATATATACACACGAATGACTGATATTAAAAATTAATTATTTGTTAGATTATTACTTAAAAATGTGTATTTATCATTTACATCTACCATTAAAAAAAATTTAATGATATATATTGATTACTATAAACAGAGGTATACCTAATCTAATACATATTCTAATAAAACACAAGTTGTAAATGATGATGTCTCCATTTAATTATTTGAAGAATATGTTGTGTACTTGGATAATAATTTTAGAGACTTGTTTATTTAAAAACTGCTATCATATTATGATTCAGCCATAATTATATTATTAATTTATATTTTAGATAATACATTATTTTTAAAAAAATAAAATTATATGATAATAATTTAGGTAAGAAAAACATTTCAACTAGCTTTAAATTTCTTTGTTATTAGCTAAAAAGTAGTTCGACTATATCACTAGTATTTAGTTTTAAGTAATATTTTAACTTTTCTTACTATTTAAGTTATATTTTTATCCTTAAAATATTAATTAAATTTATTATAATTTTTTTTTACATAAATTAGGATTCTATTATTTCTTTTTACAAGTTATTATATTTTATTTAAATTTGACTGGAATATCTTAAGAATATATAATTAATGCACAAAATTAAAATTAAAAAGTGTAATTAAAATATTTTATATTTAAAAATTACAAAATGTAAAATTAACTAAAATAAAATAAAACTTGAATTATCTTTTTTCCATAAAGTTAAGTTAAATTTATATAAAAATTTAATATAAACATATTTATTTGTGTAATTTTATACTTATTAATTAATTAGTATAATTTTATTTATCACTTAAAATTCAATAAGTTTTTAGATAACTTTAAATTATTAGTTAATTTTTTCATGTAATTCTTAAGCTCAACTTTTCTAGTAACTTTTTGTTAAACATAACCTAAAGACAAATTTTATTGTGAAATCGAAAAACTAATCAGTACTTGAGTAAAATTTATTCATCTCTTATTTATTAAGATGTGGTTTTTCCTCTCTAACATGATACATTGGCATATTTTTATGAAAAGACCTAATTAAATCCGTTAATATGTTGCGTTACAATAAACATACCAGCATTTTCACATGTGACATTTGTATCGTGTTTCACAAATTGGCTTCAGTTACACAAAAACATGTATAAATTTAAACAGATAATCTATTTAAAACATTGAAAGTTTTGTTCATACATAGATCAAAATCTAAGGTGTGCACAGTATCCATCTGATCTTAGAAATGGATCAGGAGGAGCAGGATAAAGCGTTGCCCATTGCAAATGTGGGTAGAATCATGAAGCAAATTCTTCCTCCTAGTGCAAAGATCTCCAAGGAAGGGAAACAACTAATGCAAGAGTGTGTGACAGAGTTCATAAGTTTTGTGACTGGTGAGGCATCTGACAAGTGTCACAAGGAGAATCGCAAGACCGTTAATGGGGATGACATCTGTTGGGCTCTAAGTTCCTTAGGGTTTGACAACTATGCTGAGACCATAGCAAGGTACTTACATAAATACAGGCAAGCTGAAAGGGAGAAAATGAATCACAACAAAAAATATGAAGGATCAGCAACACAAACTCTCAACCAACCTCAACTTATCCTTCCTCCTCCACCACCATCACTCTCTAGGGTTACTGACAAAGTTCAAAACCCTCCCACTACAGATCAATCTGGATGAATACATGGTTTCTGTGTTTTTCTGAAGATCGAGCAAGGATCACAAGAACAACCCTTCTAATTTTGTTGAATTTTGTGAGGTAATTTTGCAACTGCACATCTGCTCAAATAAGAGGACTTCCCCTTCTACCTTCTTTAAATAGTGTATCACTACTGTTGAGCTTCTGTAATGTTGTATATTAATTATATGGGTATTGATTAAGAATAGTAGCGCTAAATTTTCTACTATAATCATTCATAAAAGTGATCTGATTTAGCATGTGTGTTGAAGATAAAACTGGGCAAGGCCGGTTTGCAGAAGGTATTTACTTCCAAATGAAATCTTGGGCTAATTATTATTTGCCATCAGGTTACTGTGAACACCAGATTCCTTCTATTCAATATCATATTCAAGACTTAAGGGGAATGTTTTGTTAAATATAGGGTTGATGAATTTAGTTTCTAGCTAGATTCAGCTTATATTATTACTATCTATTATTAGTTAATTACCAGTTAGCATTTTCATTCATTTTTAAAATGTATGTTTTACAAGTGATCTTATATGTACACAAAGGATTATTAGTAGCTGAGTTTCTGACAAACCAATAATAGAAACTAGTAATGGTAATGGTAACTAACATCTAACATATATTCTACAAAATTTGCTAGGTTTTGAAATGGATGAAACTCTTCTCATCTTTTTTATCATTTCTTGCATTTTTGCACTTTGAAACTTCCCTTTCTAGTTAATGAATTAATTGATCTCCGTGATACTTCAATGCATATCATTTGCTCCAGAACTAATTACAACCTTCCTGGTGATTGATGTTAATTTCTTTAGAACATTGTTTATGCAGAACATATTTAGTAGTTCAGTTCTGAGGCTTTGAGTAACCTTAGCAAAATCCCAACATTTCATTTCTATACGTCTATCATATGAAGCGAATGAACGAAGTTTATCAGTTCAAATAGATATATGCTTGGTGATTGATCCCCAACTTCTTCTCAACTGATATTATATATCATGATCAATTGTTAAATAGACTTTATAGTCTTGCCACAATAAGGATTTAACTGCAGAAGAAGCACAACTTTGTAACCCAAATGCAAGTAAAACTTAGCCAGTAACAGTAAAAAGGCTATATATAAAATAATCCAAGACATACATGTACTAGGTTTTGATTTTCTAACCCTAGAACCGGGACCACTATCTCGTTGCTTTACATGTGCATAATTAACCGTGAAAATCGAATCATATCTCAGGCATGCCTGCATTCTACTATATTTCAAATTAACTGTTAGGACATTGTCCCATTAAAGTTGACAGCAAATTCCTTCTCAATTTTAACTTCTGTCAGAATTAGGGTTTCATCGATGGCCTGAGATTTTCACACAAGCGCTTGGGACCACTTCAACTACTTTACCTTATTGAACTGAACTCTCTCTCTCGCTCTAAATAAACTTCACTGAGAAACATGTTTCCCGTCTGAGAAAGGCAGAGCGAACAATGGTGTTAACCTTTTACATTTGAGATTTTATATTAAAGGATAAAAACCGTAAAACCAAAGAGATTATAGAGCAATTTAGAATTAATATTGTGCAGCTTCAGAAACCGCAAAACTTTTTGGACTATCCATACCAATGCAATGATGTAGTTGACCATTTTACTTTGAAAACAGTAAATCACTACTAAGACTACGTGTACATACCACCAGTACTGCAACACTAAGATATGGCTTGATTTCTTGATAGAATAACTGCAAACATTAAAATTTGTAACCGGTGAATGATGGGATGATTTGCACAATTGAACACTTTGAAATGAACAGTGTTCCCATGGGCTCCGACCACGAAATTGCGGCATCGAGATCCATAACCTTGCGCTATAGCATTCCTTTTGAGGGAGTGGGTACTGACACTTATCAACCATTATGGCAAACAGCGTCAGATGTGCCTTTTTTTCAGGATCATGGGGGTTCTAGTCCATATAAGTTGCAGAACCTCAACAGCACAAAATCCTAACCTTAAATTACATATGTTCTTGCATAGACAAAATGGATTTGGATAGTAATTAGAATTGGTTGTACAATTGCTGATATCTCGGTCGTTCAATCGCTTCTCCACTTCTTACTTCAAGTCTTTTTCTTTAATTGTTGAATATCAGATATTCAGTTCGGGTTGATTTGAAAAAGTACTCCGACGAAGTAAGTAATCAATATACAGGAGTGTATATTAAAAATCGAAGTGTTGCTCGAATTTGGTGGGAGGTGTCCCTATTCTCAAAGAGTCCGTGTAATTGTCTTAACTACTATTTATAATAACTACTTTAAATATATTCTAACTCGATTGGTAATCAAGATCGAGTGACATGACTTGTCTGACTGATTAATACAATATATAAATATAATAACTATATACCGATTTAATGGTTGTGAAGCTCATTTTCAAAATATTAATATTCCATGTAATTTAATGAATGGCTGTGGCCATGGTACCATTCCATGAAGGAACTCTGAAAAGTATACTGTTAAAAGGCTTTAACATGATTGGAAATATATGAATCTGAGTTACGAATTCTTATGGTTACTTCACCAAAATTTCAAGCTGAAAGCTTCTCTAATGTTCGATTTATGCTTTAAGAAGGGATCAATGTCAGTACATTCATCCCCGTTCGTTGTTTAATTCGTAGAATAGCCAGCTAGAATCCCACGCGAAACAGAAATTCATCAACATTTTTCAACCCTTCTTTTTGGAAATGTAAACAGCACTATTTTGTATTTTCATATTTAACAAATTTCTTTTTGCTGAAAAAAATGTTCAAAAGTTCAGTACCATATGTTGAATTATACTTATAATTTTGCACAAAGATATGAATTTAGTTAATAAGTTGGTTATAACTTTAAATAGCAAGTTTTAGTCAAACTGGTGAGATCTAAAAAAAATAAGTTCTAATTATATCGTAAGCTCTGATGAATAGTGATGTAAAGACATTGTTCTTTTGTTTTTATTTTGAATCATATGACAAAAGCAGTATCTTTCAGTTGCTATCTTGACATTAACTTTTGCCAGTGTTTGAGGCTTAACATGCATGTAACCTTCCTCGCAAACAGAAAAATAAATCTTGAAACCAATCAAAGTTGTGTTGCTCACAAAACCTGAAGGTTCAATCAGATTAAAATAAAAAGGAAGAAAATCATTTCCAACAGAAAGTTAAATACAAATATTGCAGAAAGATAGATGAAAATCTTATCAAGATATAGAACTCGAATTATATCACCAAATGTTAGTTCAAATATAATTTCATCATTTAATATATCCTCAAAAACAGCAAGTTGAATTGCATTAATCCTGACAAACAACTCAAGCGGAGACCACCATAATTAGAAACATAGGGTTTAACGATCGAAAAAGGGGGTAGCAGAAAATCAATGATATAAACACAGAAAATAAGAGGCAAATACGATTCAGAAGTGCTTATCTCTTCAGCAGCTATTGATGTCAAATCTCCATATAGGTGTATTGATCCAAAGAGTGCTTGAAATCAATAAAAAAGAAAAGGTGTCGATGGTCAGAACGAACAACTAGGTTGTGACATATATCGTGTTGAAGGGAATGGTTTTTCTGTCCAAAGTTGTCATCTCAAGTCTGGAAATGAGCTTGAGAGGCTCAGGTTTGCCATAGTTTAGAGTAGGTTTGGTGGTTTAGGTGATGTAATTATAGCTACATGAATAGAAGCTTGAGGTTTAAGATGAAAAGATTAGGTAATAGCCGTACTTTTTGCATGTTGTTTTTCTATGCCTGTTATGCTAATTATGCAGGGTCACCTCATAGGATGAGCGTATGGTGTGCTTATTACTAATCTTGCTTTCTTGGTTGGAAGGGTGGTTTTTTTTGGCTGTTTTGATTTTGGCCCAATTCTTAGCATATGAGAGGTTTTTTTTGATAAATTTGTTTTATAATACCATGGACCAGGTACAAAGGGATGGTGTTGGTTGAGATGGTTTTTTCCGCATTGATGATGCATGTAGGTAGAGTTATGCAGGTTTTTTGGGGAGCCATCATTTCTTCTCCTTTGCTTTGCAAGTGTAGGCTTGTAAACATTTGGAGGTGTGTATATTTTTATGATTGTTTGTTTAGTTTTAATGTCTTGAATGAAGGTATTGTAGAATATGGGTTTTGCTAGGTAACTTGGAAACTGTGTTCTTTCATGTGGTTTAATAGATATTTGGGGATTTTTGTGAGGAAAGGAGGTAATACTGGATATTTTGTACAAGAGTTAGAAATATTTCTGAAGTATACACTTTTTTTATTTTATTTTACTAATTTTAGTAATCATGATTTCTGTTTGGTGCTTTTTCTCAGCAAATCTTCATGCGACCGGTTTTTGTTCCGTCCGGTTGACCGGGACGTCTTCGTGCGCGACCTCGACCGTCAGCTAGAGACTCCTTCCCCCTGGTTACCTGTGGATTCCTGCAAAAAAGAGGACAAAGAGGCGCCCTAGCAGCCGTTTGCACTCCGACGCTCAAGTCAGCCAGCAAGAAACACCAAAACTGTCCACCTACGTCTCTGAGCACCGCGTATGGCACTCTGAAGGTGGTAAAAAGAACTGTGTATATGTGTGTGTGT